>Ga0255132_1000023_pt1 | contig 59338 bp, 45 predicted proteins | sample Law_Law_RepA_8d_FD_188551 | JGI IMG/M metagenome (GOLD analysis project Ga0255132, IMG submission 188551) | Freshwater microbial communities from St. Lawrence River, New York, United States - Law_Law_RepA_8d | ecosystem: Environmental > Aquatic > Freshwater > River | place: USA: New York...
CGGGTGGGCTCTTGAGAAGTAAATAACTTGCGGCGGGAATTTTGGGGGTGGGCATGGGCAGGAGGTGGGAAACCTGCGACCTCAACTGTTATCTTAACAAACAAGAAGCATTTGTGCGAAGGGTTTAGGGAGACGCCTGCATGTCGGACCAAAAAGCGGCCGGCCGAACTGGGAAAAAACCAGATGGGCCCAAGAATAGCTTGGCAGGCCAGGGTTGGAAATGGCTAACCCTGTTGATGATTTTGGTGCTGTTGGACCTTTTGATCATTTTCAAATGGCGGGGAAGCGGCAACCAAGAAAACCCCGAGTGGCTGGACCGGATGAACCGGGGTTTGGCGTGTCTTGAGCAGTTTCAGTATGAGGGTGCCACCAACCAGTATGAGCAGGCTTTGGCGATTAAACCGAAAGACATTCCAACGCGGATCAATCTTGCGATTGCCTTATTGAACGAGGCGAAGCCGGAAACGCTGGACCGGTCTGTGGAATTGTTGAAAGGGGTGATCGCAGAGCAACCGGGCAACCCTTATGCGAACTATTCCTTGGGAATGATTTTGCAATATCGGAACGACATTGAGGGAGCGCTGCCTTATTTCGAAGCGACAACCAAGGCTGCCCCGGAAGATGCGCATGCGTGGTACCACTTGGGCAAATGCCTGACGGAGCTGGATTTGCGACCGGATGAAGCTTTTGAGGCGCTGAAAGAGTCGGTGAAATTGGAACCGGCGTTGAATGCGGCGCGTTATGCGTTGGCGATGCACCCGAAGACGCCGCAAGGTGACCGGAAGCAGATGCTGGATGAGCAGCGGGCATTGGCGGAGGCGATATGGGAACGGGAATACAAGGTTCGCTACTACGACATGGGGCCCCATGCTGAGGCAGTGCCTCTTGCCATGGTTGTGCCAACGCCTGGGACGCAACCGTTAACGGTGGCGGAAGAGAAAGTGGCATTGGGGGCAAACACCGAATGGCTTTCGGGGCAAAAATCACCTGCGGCGGAGTTAATTGCCCGACAGGGGCGGGCAGCGGTGGTATTGGACCGAACAGGCAACGGAGTGGAAGACCTTTTTCTGCCTGGGGCCGTGATTCGCAATGGGCGACCGGGCGACCTGCTTTTGACGCCTGAAGGCGAAGGTTGGAAGGATGTGACTGCGGAAGCGGGTTTAGCAAGCGGAGACGGCTGGGTGGCAGCGGCTGGCGATTTGGACAACGATGGTAAGCCGGAGTTGCTGGTGGCTGGCAATGATGGCTTGAAAGCGTATAAGAACACCGGGAATGGTGTTTATATTGGCTTGGCCCTGACGGCGGGGAAAGTGGTTGAGCCGGGCAAGTTCACCAGCATATCGCTTGCGGACTTGGACCAGGATGGCGACTTGGACATTTTGGCGGCCCGGATGGACGGGGCGGGGAAGGATGCCATTGCGGTGTGGTTTAACACCTCGGAGGCGGTCGAGGCGGCTGCAGGCAAGCCTGCGGAACCATTGAAGTTGAAATTTGAGGCGAAGGCTTTGGCTGGAGCGGAAGCACCTGGGCCATTGGCTGGGATGGTACTAGCGGATGTGGATGGGGATGCCGACTTGGATTTGGTGCTTTTACCTTTGAATAAAGGGAAGCCGGTCTGGGTGCGCAATGACCGACTGTCGCGATTCAAGACATTGGCCATTGGTGGGGATGTGATACCAGATGCTCAGTGGCAAGCATGTATTGGCCATGTGGGCAACCTGTATAGCCCGGCGAATTTGGTGTTGTTGCGATCGGACGGCAATGCCTTTCGGGCGCAGTGGGGCCCTTTTGGGTGGAAGACCAACGAACTGGCTCTGCCGGGCGGGAAGCAGGCGTTGCGATTGGACCTGAATTTGGATGGGGACCCGGATCTTGTTTTTTTGGGCAACGACGGGATAGGCCGTTTCTCAGCGGGGATGTGCCGGGAGGGGACCCTGCTGGATATTGCGGCGAACCTGGACGGGATGGTGGCCACCTTGAAAAACACGGGTGACCATATTGAGATTTTAGGGATTAGAAAAGAAGGCGGACTGACCCGAATGGGTTTGCTTCTACCAAGGCGGCACATGTTGGTGGTGAAGCCGACGGGGTTGAGGAAGACGGGTGATTATTTGCGAACTAGCGCGGAATCTGTGGGGACGTTGGTAGGAGTGTTGGCGGGGGCGTTTCGGGGTTGGGACGAGGTTGGCACTGGGCAGAGTTTGGGGCAATCGAGCCGGGCGATTCGGATTGGCACGGGGCCGCTTGAATTCGCGCAAGCCTTGCGACTGCGTTGGCCTGATGGCGTGCCGCAGGCAGAGCTGGACCCGGCGGTAGACACTTTGATCAACATAGCCGAGAAAACGCGCAAAAGCACGAGTTGCCCGGTGATATTCATTGAGGGAGAAAAGGGGTGGGAGTATGTGACTGACTGCCTTGGGCCAGGTGCCTTGGGTGAACAAGGCCCGGATGGCTCGGTACGGCCATCGCGGCCAGTGGAGGTGTTGCGGATGCCGGCTGGTGTTGGAAGCAAGAAGGGAAAATTCAAACTGCGTCTTGCAGAGCCCATGGATGAGGTGATGTATCTGGATGGGGCGAGGCTGGCAGTTGTTGACCACCCAATTGGCACGGAGGTGTGGGCTGACGAACGGTTTAATTTCAGTGGTGCGGCCCCCACGAGTGAACTTTTGCTGATTGGCAACTTGGTAGGAGCCATTGAAGCCACAGACAACGCAGGTGCAAACGCACTGCGCGTTTTGGGTCAGCGGGACGGATTGAATGTGACGAATTTCCCGCGCTTGAGCTGGATGGGCATGGCGGGGCGACACAAGCTGGATTTGCGATTTCCGGCACCTGGAGGGAGTGGGCCGTTGGTTTTGTGCGCGGATGGGGGGTTGGATTATCCTTATCCGGAATCGATCAACGCGGCGACGCAGGCCGGGGTGGAGCTGGTTTCGCCCAGCTTGTTGCAAATGGGCCCGAACGGAAAATATCAGTCACTGGGTGAAGTGGGCTCGCCTGCTGGATTGCCCAAGGCGATGCTTGCCCGGTTGCCTGAGGGCGCGAAGGCAGGCGAGGCTTGGCGGCTGGAAACCAACTTGCGGGTTTATTGGGACCGGTTGCGATTGGGCCGGCTGATTGGTAACGCGGAAACGGGGCAGGTGCCCGGGGTGAAGGTGCGTTGGATGGATGCAACAACCGCAGTGCTGGAGCGGGTTGGTTATGCCAAGGAAATAATGCAGGGAGAGCTGGTTGGGTATGATGGCAATGTGAAAGAGCCTGTATCGGCCAGCGCCTGGACGGGACGATTCACGCGGCTGGGAGATGTGCGGGAACTGACGGCAGAAACAGATGACAAGGTGGTGGTGTGCGGGCCGGGTGAAGCGGTTGAATTGGGTTATAAACTGCCGGAGGAAGGCCCGGGTGAGGGGATGACCCGGACGGTGCTTCTGCGGGTGCATGGATGGTGCAAGGACACCTCGCCCACGACGCTTTCGGGGGCGAGTGTTGAGCCATTGCCTTGGCGGGCTATGAAGAGTTATCCGTGCGAGCCATCCCCGCTAGAGAAAGAATGGGCTGGCAAGTGGAATACGCGCCGGTTCAGGTGATAGAGCGCATGAAATGGACCTGTTTTTGATGTTTTGCCAAACTGGCGAAGGGAGTTTGAGATGAGTGATGTAGATTTGACGAGCGCACCAGCGATGAGCCAGTTGGAGTGTTTTCCCAACCCGAGGCCTGAACGGGACTACGTGATTGAGATCACCTGCCCGGAGTTCACGACCGTGTGTCCGAAAACGGGCCAGCCGGATTTTGGGACGCTTGTGTTTAGCTATGTGGCCGACAAGACCTGTATCGAACTGAAATCTTTGAAGGTTTATTTGCAGCGTTACCGCAACCAGGGCATTTTTTACGAAGTGGTAGTGAACAAGATTCTGGATGATTTCACGGGTGTGGTGAAGCCGAGGCGTTGCACGCTGACTGGTAAATTCACGCCACGCGGTGGCATTTCCAGCACGATCATCGCTGAATACACGGCCGGCAAATGACGCTTATTCCCCAGCCAGCCGGACGGGCGGAGAATCCTGACCGGTCGGTATTGCTGGACGAGTATTTGGGCCTGTTGCCTTACCCCCCTTATCCCGTGCAGGAAGAGGCGTTGCTGGCATGGTTTGGTGACGACCAAGGGGTGCTGGTGTGCGCCCCGACTGGAACCGGTAAAACGGCGATTGCGCAGGCTGCACTGTATGAGGCTCTGCGAACCAACACGCGGGCCTATTACACGACGCCTCTTATCGCTTTGACTGACCAGAAGTTTCATGAGCTTCGTGAGACGGTGGTAGCGTGGGGTTTTCCGGCTGATAGCGTGGGGCTGGTAACAGGCAACCGGCGGGTGAACCCGGATGCGCCCATTCTGATTGTGGTTGCTGAAATTTTGCTGAACCGATTGCTGCACCCTGAGACCAGCACTCTTGAGGGTGTGGGCGCGGTGGTGATGGATGAGTTTCACAATTTTGCCGACCCTGAGCGGGGGATTGTGTGGGAACTGTCGCTAGCACATTTACCAAAAAATGTCCGCTTGCTGTTGTTGAGCGCCACCGTTGGCAACGCGCTGGAGTTTTTGAACTGGCTGGACCGATGCCACGGGCGGAAGCTGGAATTTGTAGAGGGGCGCGAGCGGAAGGTTCCATTGAGTTTCCACTATGTAGCCGACGAGTTTTTGCCAGACCAGCTCAGCCACATGGCGAAGGGAGAAGGCGAGCAGCGTAAAACGCCGGCTTTGGTTTTTTGTTTCAACCGCGACCAATGCTGGAGCGTGGCTGAGGTGTTGAAGGGGCAGGATTTGCTGCCTGCTGGAGTGCGTAGCGAACTTTTGGCGGCTTTGGAAGCTGAAGAGCTGAAGCGAGGTGCCGGGCCCCGGCTGGCAACGCTTTTGCGGCGGGGGATCGGCGTGCACCACGCAGGGCTGTTGCCACGCTACAGGCGGCTGGTGGAGAGCCTTTTCGAGCGCAAATTACTGGCTGTGGCGGTATGCACCGAAACGCTTGCGGCGGGAATCAACCTGCCGGCGCGATCGGTGATTTTGACCAGTTTGGCCAAGGGGCCGGCAAGCGGGCAGAAGCTGATCGACGCTAGCAGCGCGCAGCAAATCTTTGGCCGAGCCGGCCGGCCGCAGTTTGATGACAAGGGTTTTGTTTACTGCATGGCGCATGAAGACGATGTACGCCTGACGCGTTGGAAGAGGCTGTTTGAGGCCATTCCGGAAGACACGAAAGACCCGATGCTACTGCGCAAACGGAAAGACCTGAAGCGCAAAAAGCCAGAGAAAAGCGAGAAGTATCTTTATTGGACTGAGCCGCAGTTTTTGCAGCTTCAGCAGGCGGCGCCGGCCAGGCTTTATAGCAAGGGGCCCCTGCCTTGGCGGTTGTTGGCCTATTTATTGGAATTATCGCCTGAGGTGAACAAGATTCGTTCGGTGATACGCAAGCGGCTATTGGATTCGCCGCGAATTAAGGCTGGCGAGCTGCAACTGGACCGGATGCTTCTGGCCTTGCACAAGGGTGGCTATGTGAAGCTGGAACCGGCCCCGCCTGAGCCGCAGCCTGGTGTGCCCGAGCCGGCTGGTGGTGCGAAGGCTGAAGGAGGTTTGGTGGTTCCGCCCGAGACGGCGACGGCCACTGACAAGCTTCCCCGTTTGTTGGCATTTCGGGGAGTGAACCCGATGCTTGCTGATTGGCTGTGCCCACTTCTGGTGAAGGCGGACGACACGGAGCGGTTGCAGTTGCTGGAAGGGCTGATGGAAGTGCCCGGCAACTTGGCTTGGGCGGTGCGAGTGCCCGAGGGCATGCCAACGGGGCCGTTGCAACGGGAGTATTTAGACCCTGAACTGGTGAAAAAGGGCCTGATAGCCTCGGTATCTGGTGAGACGGGTGACGAGGAGGACGAGCCTGATGACGGGGACCGGAGGCGCAGGGAGAGGCCGCCCACCCTGGCTGACCGGGCACGGATGCTGTTTGAGGCGCAGCACCCTGAAGTGGGCGAAGCGCCCATGCGGGGGGTGTGGGCTGCTGGTGAAATTTTGCGAGGTTACAGCGGGGACTTTGAAATTTTTGTGAAGAACCGCGACCTGCTTCGTCAGGAAGGGGTTTTGTTCAGGCATTTGCTTCGTTTGATTTTGCTGGCGGGAGAGTTTGCGCGGGTTCCTCCCGAGGGGCTGGACGGTACAGGGCAGTCCGATTGGCGGGATTGGATGCGACGGCTGGCCATTGATTTGACCGGGGTATGCGCGAAAGTGGACCCTCAAAGCACTGAGCAAACAACCGGAGTCGAGAAGGATCCGCTACTGGCTGAAGATGTGCCACCGGCGGTGGCCAAAGTGCTGGAGATGCCCAAGGTGGATGCATCGGCCAAGCCGCTAGCACCTATATTTGGGGCGGGTTTGGGCGAGGAATTGGACTAGGGGTTTGGCTTGCGCCCAGCCCGCTCGTGCCTGTAGGGTCGAACCCAACGGTATTCCGGCATGGGGGCGGCAATGGGCGCAATTTGGGAAAGATTGGCAAGCACTTCGCGCTCTATCTTGCAGGATGGGGCTAGGGCTAGGTGGGCCCTTTTAGCCCTTATGGGCGTGGTTTTGCTGGTGGGCGCAGCGGCCTATTACGGCAAAATTCATAGCGACAAGCGCACCAACCGGTCTGCCATCCAACGCTGGCAGCCGCAAATTTTGGGTTTGGAGCAGGGCGAGGATATCTCGCAGAAATATGCTTACCCCAACCCACCGATCATGTCTGTGTTGTTGTTGCCTTTGGCCAAGATGCCTGCGTCTGCGATGGCCATCACTTGGTATTTGCTGAAAGTTGGGATGGCGGTTCTTTCGACCGCCTGGATTTTGGCGATGGTGGACCCGCAGAAAAGGCTACCGTGGTGGGCGCAGGGATTGGCTATTTTGCTCGCAATTCGTCCTATTATTGGCGACCTGCAGCATGGCAACGTGAACCTGTTTGTCTTTTTCATTGTGGTGGGTGGGTTGCGATTGGCAATTGCCGGGTGGTCTTTCAGCAGCGGTATCGCGCTGGCGCTAGCTGTGTCGTGCAAGGTGACGCCACTTTTGTTTGTGCCCTATTTCCTGTGGAAGCGGGATTGGAGACTGCTGGCCGGATGGACAGTGGGTATGGGGTTGTTTTTATATCCGGGCATTGTGCCGGCTTTGTATTTGGGGTGGGATGAGAACCAGCGGAACCTGGCTTCTTGGTATCGGGAGATGGTTCACCCATTTTTGGTGGAAGGGAAAGTCACCAGTGAGCACCCTAACCAATCGATTCCGGGTCTTGTTTTTCGGCTTTTGACGGAAAGCCCCTCTTTTGTGGTTTATCCGGATGGGTTTTTCACACCTTCTGAGTATCACAACTTTGCGGCGCTTAGCCCGGTGGTGGCCAAGCGACTGGTTCAGTTGTGCATGTTGGCATTTGTAGCAGCGGTGGTGTTTTGCTGCCGAAATCCACTGGCTGCCGCCCGCAATGGGGCGGGAGGAAACCGCTATTTGGCAGCCGAATTTGGGTTGATTTGCATTGGCATGCTTTTATTCAGCGAGCGAACTTGGAAGCACCATGCGGTGACGCTGGCATTGCCTTGGGCGGTATGGGCGGGGGCTTTGGCCACGGCCACAAGCTGGCAGGTGCGGGCGGGCTGGATTAGCTTGGCTGTGGTGGCACAAATCAGTTTGTGGGCCACGAGCACGGGGCTATTGGATGACCGCACTGCCAAACTGGGGCAGGTGTATGGCGGTTACACATGGGCTTTTATTCTTCTTGCCATGGGCATGGCGGTGACAGCTTGGCAGGGCCGCAAGCAACCCCAAGCCAAAAGCGGGGAAGAAGAGCCCAGCTTACGACTGGCGGCCTGATGAAGAATACGAGTGGGGCAAGAAGTTTTGATGAAAAACAGTTAATCAGGGTTTTTTAGTACGTTATAGGTGCATATTCCTGCCGTATGTTTGATTAAGGGGACAAATTCCCCCAACAAAATCGCCCGCGCAGCCTACCCTCCGCATCAAATCGCTGAGGATGGTGGCGCGGGCGTGATTTTTTACGAAGTGGGTACCTGGAACTTGTCCTTTTCCAGGCAGGAAACCAAGGCTTTCATTCCCAGCATGTCCATGACCATCCCCGCCACCCTTTCAACCCCGTCGGCGGGCCTGGGGGTCGGGCTTGGCATGGCTAGGAATCTTTCCACTTCCCGGTCGGGTGCCGACAGGTTTTGAAGGCTGATTCCCAAGCCGATTTTTTCCATATAAAAGGCGTTAATGGCCTGCTCGTATTGACCTTTTTGCGGAATGCAAACGGTCTTTTTTCCAAGTAAACCCGCCTCACCCAGCAGTTGGTTTCCCGCCGGGCAAATCAGGCATGAACATCTTGAAAGGGCCTCTGGAAAATCCGGTCCATGGGGATGGAATTCAAATCCCGGCCAACGGTCCACGTGGGCCCCTCCGCCGAATACCACCGTAGGGATTCCAATGGTTTTTGCCACTCGCAAAAGGCATTCCCCCACAACCTCCTTGTAGTAAACCAAGGCAAAACCGCCGTCGGTGGAACGCAACGAGGAGACTGCCTTCCGCACCATGGGCCCGACCACCGCCCGAACCGGCTGCACGGGCCTGCAAAACTCTGGGTGGAAACAGGAAATTACCCGGGGCACCTGGCGTGGCACCAACCACTCGATTGCCACCGATGAAACCGCCTGATAGAGCTGCAGACCCGCAGGCAGTTCCAGCAACGTGCATCGGCTGATCTTGGCTTGGTTGTCCACACTGAGGACAGGAATCTTCCTCCGGATCGCCATCCGGGGAACCAGCGGCTCAAAATCTGTGAGGGCCATGTCGGGTCCGATCAATTCCCAAGTCTCGGATAAACGGCAAAGATTCGCCTGGAGGGAAGTGACGAATTCAGACCATTGGATCATCGTTCCGGGCCAGTCAATCATTTGGCCCCTTTTTGCGAAGGTAAGTCCCGGAATCTGGTGCAGATGGGGATAGCCTTGGCGCTGGAAAAAGCGGAAAGCCTCACCGTGGGTGAGGATGTGGATAGTTGCCGCATGCCCAAGGAATTCAATGAGGGCGGCCGCCCGGGCTGCGTGACCCAAGCCCTCCCCGCAAACCCCATAGGCAAGAACCGGCCTGGACATGTCCACGCGTCCTTCCCTGAGAAAGCGGGAACACCATTACCAAAACTAGACAAATGTCCTTTTAAATCATTTCAGGTCGATTGCAAAATCGTTGGGTCCCTGACTGGTGACGGCAAATTTCAAAGTGCTACCTTTTGGGTTGCCATACTTGCCACCAAGTTTGTCAGCTCCCCCGGATCCACCTTCTGATATGGAGAATTTTGGGGTTTTCGAGCCGGACTGATTCCACACGATGGTGGCCAAGTAATCCCCGGCGGGAGCTCCATCATTTTCATTGTATGTGGTGAGTTGGAACGAACCGTCATCCGCGGTTGTGGCTACCGGTTTGGGACCGTTTTCCCGATCCTTGCCCTGTGGGTGGAAAACCACTAGGGCGCCATTCGCCGGTTTGCCTTGGTAAACGACTTTTCCCCCAGCCTTTAGGGCCGGCGGGCGGCCGTCCCCAGAACAACCGAGGACCAACACCGTCAACCCGGACAAAGCCGCCAACCCGGTCCAACTGCTCATCAGTCAAATTCCCCCTGAAAATTTGGTAGTGCCCACCCGATCGAATTATCGAGAGTCAGTCGGTGGATGGGGAAACCTCGGCGGAGGTCATTCCGGAACCACGAGCGGTGATGAGGGCCGCGTAGGTGGTTGGGGAGATGGCCTCCTTGACAAAGCGCACAGAACCATCGGCGAAAACATGGTTGGCCCCGCCAGCGTGGAAGGCGAAGGTCTCATTGTCATTGTGGCAGTTGACCACACAGTTTCCTGGGGAACCACGATTCGTCTTCGAAATGGCGCCATCCAACCCATAGCTGTTCTCATGATTTCCCCAACCGGCGTCACTGCGCGTGGTTCCATCAGCCGTACCTCCGGTGAATCCTGTCGGCCTGCCAGCATCCTCGCACATGAGGATGGTGTTGGTGGTGCCGTCGATGATGGCCCCAAATGGGTTTGGATTGGAAGCGGTGGTACCTAAAGCAGCGATACCCGGACCCTTGAGCCACGGTTGCATGGCGCTGTACAAAGTCTCCGTCTTGGTTCCCGAAGGGTAACCAAAGAAAGTCACCGAACCCTGATTGATGCTGCTGCAAACGGCATAGTCTGTTACCGCGAAGTTTTGGAAAGGAAATTTTGCGCCGAAAGTGAATGACCCGTTCGCCTTCCTATCCGCTCCGCCCGGGGAGGAGGGGCAGATGAAGGTTTTAACCACACTCTGGCAGGCAGACTGGTTGTCCGGGGTGCCCGGGACAATCAACGGACTTGACCACCAGGGAAACTGCATATTGTACAGTTTGAATAGGTTTTCCTGCTCAATGTATGGGAGCAAATTAACTTGGGGTGAGTGTGCGATGCCGGGGTAAGGAAAGCCCGGATTACCAGGAGCTCCGGGAGAGGCGCCGATTTCAACCGTGATATCGGGCGGCAAAAATCCAAATCCCGAGGCGTAATTATGGGCTGCCAAACCCAGTTGCTTCATATTGTTCGAGCAACTCATCCGATTGGCGGCCTCACGGACTTTTTGAACCGCCGGGACCAACAATCCGACAAGGACAGCGATGATGGCAATAACCACCAGCAATTCGATGAGCGTGAAGGCGGACCTAAAATGTGTTGACCTGTTCATTTCAATCTCCCTTTGGACGTTGGTCCAGCTTCGCAGGGAGACATGATGATTTGTTTAAGAACAGATTTTGAATGGAAGAAATTACGGCTTAGAAGTCGTGATAAAGCCCCCATGGCCGGGAAGGATTATCAAAGAGGCTTGCCCAAATCAGCCCTCAACCGTTCCAAGGTGGCCGCCTGAACCCTTGACAGCCACTGCTCCTCGTCCGGTGTGAGTTCGCGCACCAGATCAAGCCGGGTCTCCAACTCGCCATCAACCATCCGGACCTGCAGGTCGCGCACCATGTCGCCAGGCAGCTGCTGGCGCAGCAGCCGGGCATACATCTCACAGGTTTGCCTGGTGGGGTCGAGGCAGGGGCAGGTTTGGTTTTTGTCGAGGCAGTCGAGGTGTTCGCTTGCGGCTTGGTAGTGGGGTTCTTGGGAATCGAGCACTGCCAAGGCTTTGTTGAAGAATTGGCGGGATTCGTCGGGCCTGCCTGAGTGGACAAGAAAAAGGCCGAGGGCTGTGGCTGATTTTCCGGTGAGTTCGGGGTGGGCCGACTCGGTGGCTTGGGCGAGGGAATCGCGCAGCAAGGTTTCGGCCTCTTCGAGGCGCCTCACTTCTGCCAGGAACTGGCCTAGGTTACGGCTTAGCTGACTGACAAGGAAGGCACTGCCTGAGGAGCGGGCCTCGGCCAAGCCGGCCCGGTAGGCGGATTCGGCACCGATGGTATCGCCCATTTGGGCCAGAGCGAGGCCTTTGCCTTGCAGGGCTTGGATGGCGTAGCCGATTTCGTTGCGGCCACGGTAACAGCGCTCAGCGCGGTCGATAGCGGCAACTCTGGCTGGGCCATCGCCCAAGTTGCCCTCGATATTCGCCAACAAGCCGAGTGCATCGCCCAGGAGGCGAGACTTTTCGCCTTGGGTGGTTTCGAGCCAATTGACGAACCAACGAAGCAAACGACGGAGCATGACGGGGTCGGCATCGCTGTCCGTTTGGGCCAGATCGCTTACATGGGAAGCGAGAGCTTCTGCCAGTTTTGAGATATCGCAATTTTCTGGTGGGTGATTGGGGAGAAGAGGCTCTTCGCCTAGGGTGGCGCGGGTTTCGGCCAGAAGAATGAGGGCTTGCAGGAGGCTGTTTTGATCGCCCGCACCCGCCAAACCGTCGAGTGCAAGTTCGAGGCGCTTGGCGGCCTCGTTGACTTCACCGGTGGCGAGCAGGGCTTGGGCCAAGGGTAGAACCAACAGGGCACGCTGGCGGATGGCTTCGGACGGCGAAAGGCAGGCAGCGGCAATTTGGGCGCGGCCAAAAATAGCCCTTGCCTCTTCGAGGCGGCCCATTTGGGCGATCAGGAGGCCATGATCGCGTAGGAAGCGCATGCGCATTGGGGCCATGGAAGACTCATCATCGCCACCGGGAAGGGCGACGACGGCTTGCCTGAAGGCGTGCTCGGCCTCGTCAAACTGGCCGGTCCAGGCGTGGACCCAACCGACCTCAAACCATGCACGGCCCTGCTGGGCCGGATCTGTGGTTTCGAGGGCCTCGTTCAGTGCCCGGTTAACGGTATCGAGGGCACGATCGGGCTGGTTTGCCTGCAGCCACTGGCGGGCCATCTGCAAACGGTCAGACTCAAGTTGGCCCTGCGGGTCCTCCATCCATTAGGCTCCGAGGATTTTTCTGACCCAAGGCAACGCAGCAGCGAGCGCTTCGGGCAGTTTTTCGGGTTCTTTGCCACCAGCTTGGGCGACATTTTTCTGACCGCCACCTTTGCCGCCGACCAGTTTGGCCAGTTCACCCACCAGCTTGCCAGCCTCGACTCCCTTGGCATGGAGAGAATCGCTCACGGCGGCCATGAGGCCGGCTTTGCCTTCCTCACGGAAGCCAAGGACAAGCACAACGGGTTTTTTGGCGATTTTCAGGCCGCGCAGAAGTTGTTCACGGGCGGCATCCGCCGGGCAGGGTGGCAGTTCCATCGCCGCGAAGAGGGTATCGCCTACCTCTTGGGCGCCATCGAGCATTTTCTCAATAGCGGAAGCGAGATCTCCGGCGGCGGCCTTTTTCACTTTGTCTTCGAGCATTTTTTTCTCGTCGAGAAGCGATTCGATTCGGCTGGCAAGGTCATCGGCCTTGCACTTGAGCTTGTCGGTGAGGCCGGCGATGAGTTCGGCCTGTTGGCGCATGACCTTGCTAGCCAGTTCGCCAGCAACGCCCTGGACGCGGCGCACTCCCTTTGCGACCGGCTCTTGGCCGGTGATGTGGAAGTGGCCCGCCTCGCCTGTGCGGGCAAGATGGGTGCCGCCACAGAATTCGACGGAGTCGGTTGCGGTGGCTTGGGCGACAGCATCTTGGCCGACCAGAACCACGCGGACGGGATCGGGATATTTTTCGCCAAAGACAGCGCGGACACCGGGAATTTTCTTGGCCTCTTCCAATGGCATGGTGGCTACTGTGACAGGCAGGTTGGCGCGAATTTTTTCGTTGACCAAGTCTTCGACGCGGGAAATCTCAGCGGGTGTGAGGGGTTTGTCGTGGGTGAAGTCGAAGCGGGTTTTCTCGTGATCGACCAAGGAGCCTTTCTGATCGACTTTGTCGCCCACCACTTCGCGCAGGGCTAGGTTCATCAGGTGGGTGACGGTGTGGTGGCGCATGGTGGGGAGGCGTTTTTCAGGATCAACCTGGAGAAATACCTCTTGACCCACCTCAATGAACCCCGATTCTACCCGGCCCACATGGAGGATGGCATCGCCCAAGCGTTGGGTATCGTCGATGCTGAAGCGACCGGTGGGGCTGGTGGCGGACCCAACATCACCCACCTGACCGCCCTGTTCGGCATAGAAGCAGGTGCGATCGACCACTATGGCGCAGGTGTCGCCTGCTTTGAGTGTGCCGGCACGCTGGACCTTGTTGTCGGTGACATAACCGAGGAAATTGGCGGTTGTGGCCATGCCCTGGTGCTTGAGTGAATCGTTGCAGGGCGGAATTTCGCCCTCGAGGGCGGTGATGACGAGTTTCTTACGACCCTTGCCCGAGGTATCGCGAAACTCTTCCATCTTCTGCTGGTAGCCGGGCATGTCGATTGTGAGGCCCTCTTCCTCCGCCATTTGCCGGGTGATGTCGACGAAGAGTCCATAGGTGGTGTGGAGATCGAAGACATCGTGGCCGCCGATGACCTTGCCGCCCGACTTTTTGGTTTTTTCGGCGACATCGGTGAACAAGCGCATACCACGGTCGAGTGTGCGGAGGAATGACTCCTCCTCGTCGACCAGGATGCGCTGAATTTCGGACTGGCGTTGACGGATTTCGGGGAAGGCGCCGCCCATGGCCTCGACCACGGCGGGGACCAGCTTGTGGAGGAATGGCTCGCGGGTGCCAAAGTATTGGCGCCCGTAGCGTTCGGCCCGGCGAAGGATGCTGCGCACAACATAGCCACGCTTCTCATTGCTGGGGGTGGCACCATCGGCCAGCGAAAAAGACAGCGCGCGGATGTGATCGGCCACCACGCGGTAGGCGGTATCGCGCATGTCATCGAGGCGACCGGTGTAGGCTGGCGCGTTAGTAAGATCTTGAATAGCGGCGAACAGGGTGCCGAACAGGTCGATATCGTAGTTGCTTTTCTTGCCCTGAAGCACAGAGCTGACACGCTCGAAGCCCATGCCTGTGTCGACATGCTTGGCGGGCAGCGTGCTCAGGGTGCCATCGGGATTGCGGTTGAACTGGATGAACACATTGTTCCAGATCTCGATGCAGCGGTCAGAACCCTTGTTGACGAGAGATTTTCCCGACTTGTCTGGCGTGAGATCAATGTGGATTTCTGTGCAGGGACCGCAGGGGCCGGTGTCGCCCATTTCCCAAAAATTGTCTTTCTTGTTCCCCAGGTGGATGTGTTCTTTTGGGATGTTGGTGGCTTTGGCCCAAATTTCAGCGGCCTCGGAATCGGCTCCCAAATTGTTGTCGAAGTCGCCCTCAAAAACGGTGGCGTGCAGGCGGGTGGGATCGAGGCCCCAGACCTCGGTGAGGAGTTGCCAGGCCCAGCGGATGGCTTCTTCCTTGAAGTAGTCGCCAAAGGACCAGTTGCCCAACATTTCAAAGAAAGTGTGGTGGTAGGTGTCTTTGCCGACATCGTCGAGATCGTTGTGTTTGCCGCCGGCACGGATACATTTTTGGGTATTGACCGCCCGACGGTAGGGGCGCGTGCCTGTGCCCAGAAATACATCCTTGAACTGGTTCATGCCGGCGTTGGTGAACAGCAGTGTGGGGTCATCGAGCGGGACGACAGGGCTGCTGGGCACGAATGTGTGGCCATGCTTGGAGACGAAGAAATCGATGAATTCTTGGCGAATCTGGTTGGCGCTTCGAATAGACATATTAAAGCCTCTTTTATAGGTTATTCTGGCATGGATAAGTTCAAGCTGGTGGAGGTCCGGCAGACCTGGCAGCCTCGGTCGCGATGCGCACCACCTCGACCAGCGGCAGGTGGTGCTTGAGCGCGATGGCTTGGCAATCATCAAACTCTGGACTGGGTTCCCAATCGTGGGCCCCTTGGACCAACTGTTGCCTGGACCATTTCACCCGCACTGGGCCCCAGGCTGTGGAGCATTCTCCCTGGCGGCGGGGCAGCTTCCATCGGGCTACGCGGGACCGACGGAGGCCAAGGCTGCGTGTTTCGGCAAGTAGTGTTTGGGTTATGGCCGATTCGCGGCCCTCGGGGGCCAGAACCACCAAGAGACAACCTGGACGGCCTTTTTTCATTTGGGTAGAGATGGTGTAGGCATCGAGTGCCCCGGCAAGTAGCACTTGGGAAACCGCATGGGCTATCACCTCGCCTGGTTGATCGTCGATTGTGGTTTCCAGTTGCCAGACCCAGTCGCTTTCAAGGTTGGCAGGGTGGGCTGCTTTGGAAAGAAAAACCCGGAGAAGGTTTGGGTGTGTTGGGTAGCGGCGAGTACCCGCACCGTGTCCCACCATGTCATAGCTACCTAAAGGCTGGCTGATCCAGTCATTCACCCAAGCCTTTAGCACAGCGGCCCCTGTCGGGGTGGTGAGTTCGCCCTCGACGGGATTGGGAGCTAGGGGCAGGCCGCGCATGAGCAAGGCTGTGGCAGGTGCGGGAACGGGCATCCAGCCGTGATCGCACTTCACACGGCCACTTCCCAACGGAACAGGAGCCGCGGTGATGCGATCAATTTCAAGCAGGTTGAGGGCGAAAGCGCTGCCAAGAATATCGGTGATGCTGTCAAGCGCACCCACCTCATGGAAATGCACTTTATCGATAGTGGTGTTGTGTATGGCTGCCTCGGCCTCGGCCAACACTTGGAAAGCATCGAGCGCGCGCTTTTGGGCCCTGTGGGGCATGCCTGAGCGGGTAATGAAGTCTCTAATTTCTGGGAGGTGGCGAGCTGTTTGGTCGATTGGGGCCTCGACCTGCAGGTGCAGGGCTCGAACCCCGCAGTGGCTGACTTCCTCGACGCCTAGCGTGACTGGAAGGCTGAGGGTTGCCAGCATTTGGCGGATTGGGTCGATAGGGGCGCCTGCATCGATCAAGGCGGCCAGAAGCATGTCCCCAGCGATGCCGCTGAAACAATCGAGATGCGCCGTGGCCACAAAAATCCCCAATCCGCCGAAAAACCGCAACAAAAAGTGGCTCGGGCGGGACTTGAACCCGCACCCCCATTACGGAGACAGGCTTCTAAGACCTGCATGTCTGCCATTCCATCACCGAGCCATGGGTTCCTTTAGGGTTGACCCTCTTTGAGCATAATAACGTGAAACTAATGCGGCTTGCAGTCTTTTTGTGAGCAAATTTCTGAGGGCGGTTAGCCGTTTGATTTTCAGGCGCCCTGAGGCCTGGTTTCGGTCACGGTTAGCTTTTTGACCAAGAGCAGGGAGTGGCGGCCGCTTTTATCGTATTTTTCGCGGCGGCCGGGGGGGAGACTTTCAATGGCGCCGGGCAAAAAGCCGCCTTTATTCTGAAAGTAGTTGAAGGTTTGGGTGGATAGGCAAAATAGCTCATCCATGCCCGCTTCTCGGGCTTTTGCCTCTGCGTATTGCATCATTTTGGAGCCGATGCCGCGGTTCTCAAAGCGTGGGTCGACGCAAACGCAGGCTAATTCGGCCTTCTTTTCGGTGGGATAAAGGTGAAGGGCGGCGCAGGCCACGGGGGTTCGATCGACTTCAAAGACGAAGAACTCGGGTGCTTGTCGTTCGATTTCGGCCCGGGAGCGGCGCACTAATTCCTCATTTGCCACGCCATCGGCGATAAGGCCAATAATGGTGCGGCTATCACTTTTTTTGGCGGGTCGAATGGACTGATACTCGTTGGCGTGGACCATGGTTCCTACGCCGAGGTTCGAAAATACCTCTGCTAGGAGGCCCTCCTCCATGCGGCCATCAATGATGTGGACACGCGGAACTCCCAAGCGAACAGCCCGAACCCCTTGCTCAACTTTGGTGGCCACCTCTTGGGGCATGAGATCGCGCGCGGACCGCAGGAGGGAGTCTGCCTCCTCCACGGACATGGAACGGATGAGCCGGGCTTTACCTTCCACGGCGGGGTGCCGGGTGAGCATGGGCTTGAGATTTTCGGCCACTTTATCTGTCACTTTTGCGGGCAAAACCACGCCTGGGTGGGTGTTGAGGTAGATGAGTTTTGCCGCTTTGAGTGCGGCGGCGACTTCCACCGCGACCAAATCTGAATTGAGGCGAAACGAGCTGCCTTCGCCGTCGCTGGCGACAGGAGGCACAACGGGAATAACGCCTTGGGCGATGGTGGCCTGCAAAAACTCGGTATTTACCCGTTCGACTTTTCCGGTGTGGCGGAAATCGACTCCGCCAATGATGCCAACGGGGTGTGCCACGAGGAAGTTACCGGTGGCACCGCGCAGGTCGGCGGCATCGAGACCTTCGACGAGTTCGTAGCTGACCCGCGTGCTGGCGAAGAGGGCCAACTGCAGGGTGGCATCATCGGTGAGGCCTGAACCATCGAGGTTGGTGGGGTTTTCGCCGGTGAGCTGTGAGAGTTTGGTGATTTGGTGGGCAGCGCCATGGACCAGAACAACGCCTATACTAAGAGATCGGAGTAGGGCTATATCTAGCAGTAAATTTCGGAAATTTTCGTCCTCGACGACGGCGCCATCGATTGAAATGACGAAAACGCGGTCTCGGAACCTTGGAACATAGCGCAAAATTTCTCGTAGGTGGGTCAACCGATGCATGGCGAGGTGTATTCCCTGAGGCATTCCGAGCCAAAAACGGGATCTGAAAGAAAAGTTTAGCAAGGCGGACGGTTGGCGTGGTGATGATTCCCTTCCCCGAGCGGTTGACCCGCAGGATGGGCCACCTACTATGACTTTTTATTCTTTATTGTAGATTATGACGATTACGACGGCTTGGATTTCATCCCGGGAGCGAACATGGCTGAGACCAAAACAGGGATCCAGAATGTGGTGATCGTGGGTTCTGGCCCTGCGGGGTGGACTGCGGCCATTTATTGTGCCCGGGCCAACCTGAACCCTTTGGTGGTGGAAGGGGCGGTGACCGAGGAAAACCGCATGAAGGGGACTCTGCCCCTTGGGCAGCTGAATCTTACGACCGAGGTGGAGAATTTCCCGGGTTTTCCTTCGGGGCATTTGCGCGATTATCTTTCGACTTCCCTACCTGAGGAACGGCAGCCGTATTGGATTTTGGACAAAGGCAAGCAGCCGGCGCACGGGATAACCGGGCCAGAATTGATGGAGCTGATGCGCCAGCAGGCGGTGAATTTTGGCGCTCGGATCATTACCGATGATGTGACCCATGTGCATTTGACGAAGCGGCCATTCCAATTGGAAACCATTGAAAACGGGTCCTTCGAAGCTCATGCGGTGATCATTGCCACTGGAGCGCGGGCCAATTGGTTGGGTTTGCCCAGCGAGGAGAGATTCAAGAACAACGGTGTTTCAGCCTGTGCGGTGTGTGATGGTGCCTTACCTCGATTTAGAAACAAGGAGTTGGTGGTGGTGGGTGGCGGTGATTCTGCTGTAGAAGAAGCGAGCTATTTGACCAAATTTGCAAGCAAGGTTTATCTGGTTCATCGCCGAGATAAGCTTCGTGCCTCGAAAATTATGGAAAAGCGGGCTTTGGAAAACCCCAAGATTGAAATGTGCTGGAACAGCGGGGTTGAGGAAGTTTTGGGAAACGACGCAGAAGGTGTGACCGGAGTGCGGTTGGCCAGCACAACGGGTGGCCCTAGCCGTGAAATTAAAGTGACCGGTATGTTTTTGGGAATTGGCCACACCCCCAACACGGACTTTTTGAAGGGTTCTGTGGAACTCGACGAAAAGGGATATATCGTTTGGAAGAAAATGATGCGCACGAACACCTCTATTGATGGGGTTTTTGCTGCAGGTGATGTTGCGGACAACAATTACCGTCAAGCAGTCACCGCCGCCGGTAGCGGTTGTCAGGCAGCCTTGGATGCGGAGCGATGGTTAGCGGCGGAAGGGATTCACTGATTTTGACGACCTGAACCACAAAATTCGGTTGTTAATTCAGGGTGACAGCAACGGTTTGAAAGGTATGATGGTTACATGATCTGTTGGTTTGCCATCGGGTCTCGACTTCGTAGCTCAGCTGGTAGAGCACGTCACTTTTAATGATGGGGTCCTGGGTTCGAATCCCAGCGAGGTCAATTTAAAGTCCCCCGGAAATTATTTCCGGGGGACTTTTTTTGTTGAGTGGTCAGATAAAAGTTGATGGTGTTCTAGACAGCTAACTTGCGGATTTGATTGAAGGTTGTTTCTGCGAGCGGGGTGCCGTTGCGGAAGACGGTGCGCAGTTGGTCGGGGCGGAGGTCAGTTTGGGGGACGGTTTGGTAGGTGTTGTTTTGCTGCACCAGTTTCAAGCGGCCGGCTTTTGATTTTTTGGCGGGATCGGTCACGGGTTGTTTGAACACATCCAGCTCGGCACCGTTGACGGTCACCGAGGAGCATTTGAAGGCAAAGCGTTGGGTGTCGCGGTTGAGTTTTTGCAACAGACCACCACCGGAGCCAAAGCTGAGATTGTCGGCAGACCAACCGTTACTGGTTGCGGCCTTGAGAATGAGGCCAAGCATGGTGAAATCTACACCGTCGCCTTGGATGACCCGAACCTTGGGGTGGAGCAAGCGAAAGCCCTTGGCGTTGCGGGTGTTGCCGAATTTTTCGCCTAGAATTTCCAACACTTGCACGACCACCTTGGGCGGATCGCCCGAGTCGGGCCTGATGACCAAGATGCCGTCACGGTATAAGACTCGGTCTTTCAGCGCGCCACCCCAGATGTTGGCGCAGCAGTTGAATATATCGTAGCTGTCACTAACAACTGCCACCATTCCGGAGGGAAATTGCGTGAGCATGTTTCGACATGCCGCGATTTCATTTTGGCGGCCCCATGAGGTGATGGTGGAATGCTCGGCAGCGGGGATGGAAAAGCCAGCGCAGGGTTCGGCATAAATCTCGCTAGCTAAAGCCAGCGCGGCCAAATTGTCGGTGCCGAGGAAATTCACCAGGTGGGAGGCACCGCCTATGGCGGCCTGCTCGGGGCAGGTCACACCGCGAAAACCAAAATCATGCAGTTTGAACCCTATGGACTCAGGGTCGCCTGACTGTTGAAGGGCCTGGAGAATCACCTGCTTCATGGCATGGCTTTGGGTGGCCACGGTGCAGGGATACCAGACTTGAACAAGCAGACTTTCGAGATAGTTAGTAAGCCAAAAAGCTTGTGGATCGGTGTTTTCTACCGTCATTAGGACATTTGACTGGGGAACCAGAGTACCTTCGGGTACCGCCTTGATTTCGACCGGAATGCGGCCCTTGTGTTCGCGTAAGATATGCTCCCAACCGGCCCGGTTAAAAACCGGAGTTGCGAAGTGAGATTTAAACAACTTCTCGGCCTGATCGATTTTTTCACGGGTGACGACTTGGCCTGCCAAGTATTGTTTTAGCCAATATTGCAGGCCAAAAAAAACGGTTTGCTGGTAGGCCGCGCCCGATCTGGACTCGAAATAGGAATAAACCCGTGTGGTTTGCGGCGGATATTGTCTGTGGTGGCTGACCTTGTAGCTATCTGTCAGCAGGCAAATATTATTCAGCCAATTCATCAGCCACCTGCCGGTTTATGCCAAGATTTCGGTCACGACCCGCGATTTGCGACCATCGGTCAGGCGCATGGCACGGCCATTGGCGAAGAATTGCAGGCTCTCGTGATCCAATCCGAGCAGGTGGAAAAGGGTTGCCTGGAAATCGTTGGGGGTGACCACCTTTTCAACAGCCTTGTGGCCCACCTCGTCGGTGGCGCCATGGGTGATTCCGGCCTTGATGCCACCCCCTGCAAGCCAGCAGGAGAAGCCTTGGCCGTTGTGATCGCGGCCCACAGCAGCATCCAAGGGGCCCTCGCACACTGGAAGGCGGCCAATCTCGCCACCCCAATGAACCAGCGTGGTATCGAGCAGGCCCAGGCGCTTCAGGTCGGTGACCAGCGCGGCGGCGGGTTGGTCGGTACGTTTGCAGATGGCGGGAAGCCCGGTCTTGATGGTGTTGTGATTGTCCCACGGTTGGCCACCCAGGAACAATTGAACAAAGCGGACACCACGCTCCACCAGACGACGGGCGATGAGGCAGCGGGTGCCGTATTCGCGGGTGGCGTCTTGGTCGAGACCATAAAGGCGGCGCACCTCTTGCGGCTCTTTGGACACATCCAAAGCCTCGGCTGCGGCTGTTTGCATGCGACTGGCCAATTCATAGCCAGCGATGCGGGACTCGAGATCTGCTTCGCCCGGGTGTAGCGTGGCGTGACGACGGTTGAGCTCGGCCAATAGGTCGAGATTGGCGCGTTGCACTGGGCCGGCCAAGTCGGGTTGGGGTACCAAATTGGGAATGCGCGGCTCTTTGGGCCTGAGCACGGTGCCTTGGTAAAGGGGCGGCATGAATCCACTGGACCAGTTGTGGGTGCCGTCGACTGGATGGCCATTGGGATCGGACAGGACCATATACGCGGGCAGGTTGTCCGACTCGTTACCCAGGCCGTAGACAATCCAACTGCCCATGGTTGGCCGGCCGGTGACGCCGGCGATTCCACCATGAAAATAGCGGATGGAAACTTCATGGCCGTTGTGGCCGGTGTGCATGGATCGGACGACACAGATATCGTCTACAACACGGGCGGTGTGCGGCATCAATTCGCTGATTTCGGTGCCGCATTGGCCATGTTTTTTGAATTTCCATGGGCTACCCAGCAATTTTTTGCTGGCGCGATTGACAAAACTGTAGCCGACATCTCCCTGATAATCCTTGCCGCTGTTTTTCGTGAGCTCGGGTTTGGGATCGAACAGGTCAACATGGGAAGGCCCACCGTGCATGAACATGGAGATCATGGCGGTGGCACGGGGGGCATGGTGAGGGGTTCGAGCCCTCAGGTCGAGGGGCAGATTTTCTCCCGGCTTAGCGGGGCCATCCGCTGCCAGAAGACCTTCTGAGGCCAACAACTGGGTGAGGGCGACCGAACCAAAGCCCATGCCGGTTTGGCGCAGCAACCAGCGGCGGGAGGGGCGAGCTGAAAACGGCAGTTTGTCAGTCGACATAGAGGAACTCGTTGGTGGAAAGAAGTTGTTGGCAGAGTTGGGCGACCACGGCATCTTCAAGCGTGGGCCCAGACATTTTGTCTGCCAATTGGCGGGCTTGAAGGCGCATGAAATCGATTATCAGGTTCAACTCACCCTCGCGAGGTGGGCGACCGTACACCAACTCGATGGCGTGGGCCGCTTGAGCCACCAGGGAAGGGCCCGGGGGGCCTGCAAACTCTTTGGTAGAATCCAGCGTGGCGATGGTGTTGCCATCTGGTGATTTGAGTGTGGCGGTGAGGGGCCACTCGAAACCGTCGCTTGTTTCGGTCTCGATACAGTCGACCACAAAATCAACGACATCGCCGGCACGGACTTTTTTGAGGCGGGCTGCGGTTTGTGTGGAGCTGTTTTTGACCAGCCACTCAGCCGCCTTGATGCGTTCGCTCGGTTTTTTGCCTGGGGCTATGACCCTAGCCCGAACCCCGTCGCCACTGGGTGAGGCATGTTTGAGCGTACAGCTTATTTCAAGAAACCCGTCGCAAGGAACGGTGAGCCGACGCACAGCGGCGTGGGCTTTGTCACCCGGATGGCCGCCTGTGGCATGGAGCAAAACCCAACCTATGGCGGGGTCGGGCAATTTCGCGCCACCCTGCCATTGGCCGCCAGTCCAATGGGGTAGTGGGTTGAAAGCGACTGTGAACCCATCGGGTGTCAGCTCGGAGTGGCCATAGGCCCAGACCGGCAAAGGCACGATGGGCGAGGGGGCAACATTTTTCGCTTGGGCAACTGCCTGGGTGTTGGCCGCCGCTTCTGCGCGTACACGCTTGGCAAGCTGAACCGATTGGGCCCTGACAAATTCGCCATTCATCAGCACCAGAGCTTGGGTAGGGGCGTTTGAGGTGGTTCGTTTGTCACAGTTTGGGGCCAACACCGGCGCGTCGAAGGATGCGAGCATGGTTTCTGGCCGACTGCGGCGGACTTGGAGGTAAATGCCACGGCGGTTTGAAGTGGCATTCACCAAGCCAGAGGCATCTTCATTGGTGACAATGGAAGGCCCAAAAAGGGTTGGGTCCAGGTTGCCTGTGGTGGCCAGAATGCGATCACGAATGGCCTCGGCCTCGAGGCGGTGGACGGGGAAGCGCGTGTAGAGCGCGTTGGACTGGTCCTGCTCGAGAGACTTCCGATTGGCGGTGGAGGATTGGCGATAGACGGTTGAATTGACAATTAAGCGGTGCATCGCTTTTTGGGACCAATTATTTTTGGCCAACTCAACGGCCAAATGATCGAGCAGGGCCGGATGAGAGGGCAGGCGGCCGAGTTGGCCAAAGTCGGCTGGAGTCTCGACAATTCCCTTGCCGAAGTGATTCAACCATATGCGATTGGCCAGCACCCTGCCCACTAGCGGGTGTCTTCCCGTGAAGAGGGACTTAGCCCAAGCGGTGCGGTAACCGGTGGTGCCTGAGGGAGGTTTTTCCACGGGCAAATCGGATCGGGCGCCTTCGGATTGGGCAATGGTAAGGTCGGCGGGATTGAGCGGCTTGCCTTTGGGCTGGCGGGGATCGCCGCGGTTATTCAAGCGGGTCTCCACCTTCAAGCCGGGGTCTTCCATCAAGCAGGAAATGAAATCTTCCACCGGTTTTTTGGCGCGAACCACGGTGAGCTCATCGTCGAATTTTTTTAGCTCGTCGACCGCTTTTTGGTTGAATTGGTAGAGGACGCCTGCGGAAATATTGAGTTTGGGATTGGTCTCGACCAGCTTCTTTTGCTCGGGAGTGCGTTTGTCGGCTGGGGCCTTGAAGGCATCGCGAAGAGGCTGGCGTTCTTTCTCCGGGAACTTATTGACTTCGTCTTCGAAGACTTTGGCGATCCATTCGGCGGCTTTTTTGTCGCGGGCTGCCACCAATTCATTTTCTTTGGCTTCGATTTGCGTACGCTCTTTGCGCTGGGCCTCGGTCATGAGAGAAACCAGGCGGGAAGCGGGGGCCTTCCACGCCGCAGGGTTCCACGCGGGGGCGAAAATGGCACGGAGGCGGAAATAGTCGTTGTGGGGGATTGGATCGTACTTATGGTCGTGACATTGGGCGCAGCCGACTGTGAGGCCCAGCAGGCTGGAGCCGACAATCTTCAGGCTGTCGGCCATCACTTGGTCGGCCACGATCACCTGCTCGCCGCCGGCAGCAGTGGCATCTGGCCCCAGACGCAACAGCATGGTGGCCGCTAACAGGTCTGCCTGCTGGGGAGATGGATCCTTGAGTGGCCTTGGGAGCATTTCATCGCCGGCCAGCATTTCCAGAAAAAGCTGATTGAGGGGTTTGTCTTTCTCGATGGAGCGGATGAGATAGTCCCTGAACTTGTAGCTGTAGGGGCGCGGTGCATCGTTTGTGCCATCGCCATCGGAGTCGGCGTAGCCAAAAACATCGAGCCAATGACGCGCCCAGCGTTCGGCATAGGCAGGGGAGGCCAGATAGGTATCGACCAGCTTTTCGGCAGCGTTGGGAGACGAGTCGCGCAGGAATCCATTGATTTCTGCGGCGGTGGGGGGCAAGCCGGTAAGGTCGAGCGCCACCCGGCGGATATAGGTGCGTTTATCGGCATCTGGGGCGAAGGCGAGATTTTTGGGCCGCATGGCGTCGATTAGGAATGCGTCTACCGAGGTGCGGGCTCTATCCAATGGGTTGGTGGCGGGAATTTTTGGGGCATTCAGAGTTTGGTAGGCCCACCAATTACGATCCTCCGCGGAGATTGCAACTCCTGGGTCTATTTTTTCGGGTTCCGGGCGGATGGTTGGGGCACCCTGAGTGACCCAGTGCTCAATGATTTCAATTTGGCTTGGAGGGACCTTTTTTTCTCCGGGTGGCATTTCGCCGTCTTTCATGCGCTTGAGAATGAGGCTGGCGTTGTGATTACCTTTCAGCAGGGCGGGGCCGCTCTTGCCGCCTTTTTGCATAAGACGAACTTGGCGAAGGTCGAGGGAGCCTTGGAGTTTTTCTTCGGCGCCGTGGCAGTCGAGGCAGTAGACCCGCAGGATGGGCCTGATATGAGTTTCGAATTGCGGCTGACTGATGGTGGCAGGGGTAGGAACAGGCTGCTGCTGGCCGTAAGCCATGCCTGTGACAATGAGCCAAGCCAGTGTGGCACCATAAGCCATGTGGCTAGCACCTCGGAGAGGGGTGAGGGCGGGGTCATTCCAACACGGAGGAACAACCTGAAAATTGAAGCGACCAGAAGTCTGTCGCAGCAGGCGGGGATAAGCTTCAGACTCGTTAATTATGCCCGCAACCGATCTTTCCCACAACCTTAGCCAAGTCATTTCGCCTCAAATATTTCAATGTTTATCAATTTGGTATTGTATGGGACTAATTTCGGGCAATACGATGGGTTAAAAACCCCGTCAACGGTACTATGGGTCCATGCTCCAACGACTGTTTCTGATTTTTGTTGGCGTTTATTTGGCCGGGGCTACCTGCTGGGTGCTTTGGTCTGCCCGGGTGCGAGACAATGGTAGCACCATTCAATTGCTGAATGCCGCGTGTGACCCCACCCGGGAGTTGTGGCGCGAGATCAATACTCGGTTTGCGGAACATATGCAGCGGGACCGGGGTGAGACTGTAGCCATTCGGCAGTCGCACGGTGGTTCCTCCAGCCAGGCGCGAGCGGTAATTGATGGCCTAGATGCTGATGTGGTCACTTTGGCACTTTGGAGCGACACCAACGCCATTCACAAAGCCGGGCTCATTGAGGAGAGTTGGGAAGACCACCTGCCTAACCGATCGCTTCCGTTTGTCTCGACAATTGTTTTTGTGGTTCGCAAGGGAAACCCCAAAGGGATTAAGGATTGGCCGGACCTTGCCAAACCTGATGTGAAGGTGATCACCCCCAACCCCAAAACCAGCGGAAACGGCAAATGGAGTTTGCTGGCAGCTTATGGGTCGGTGATTTTAAGGGGTGGTAGCGAGGCCGATGCTGAGCAATTTTTGGAAAAGCTGTTTGGCAGTGTGCCTGTTCTCGATACCTCGGCCCGAGCAGCAACCATGACCTTCTCGCAGAAAAAAATCGGCGATGTGCATCTTACCTGGGAAAACGAGGCTTTTTTGGAGGTGGCAGAGGCCAAGGGTGAGCTTGAGATCATTAGGCCGGCCATCAGTGTGCTTGCCGAGCCGCATGTGGCAGTGGTTACAGCCAACGCCCGTCGCAAGGGCACATTCGCCGCGGCGGAGGCTTATATGCGGTTCACTTACACTCCCGAGGCGCAAGATTTGATCGCCAAGCACCATTACCGGCCAACCGACCCGGAAGCTTGGGAGCGGCACAAGGACGAGTTTGGCACTTTGGAAATGTTTGATGTGGCCAAACTGACACCGGGGATGAATAACCCAGGGGACATTTGGGCCGAATTGAACAGGCGATTTTTTAGCGAAGGGGCTCTCTTTGACAGCATTTACACCCGACTGCATGGCGGGGGCAAAGCCAAATGAGAACCATCACCCGCCGGGTTTTGCCCGGATTTGGCCTGACCCTGGGTTTGAGTGTCACCTACCTCAGTTTGCTAGTGCTCATTCCACTGACGGCGTGTGTGGTGAAATCTTTGGATTTGACCTTGGAAGAGTTTATGCGAGCCGCCTGGTCGCCCCGGGCCCGCGCCGCCTATTGGTTGACCTTTGAATGCGCGCTGATTGCCGCACTGATCAACATTGTTCTTGGGCTGGTGGTCTCGTGGACCTTGGTGCGCTACAAATTTCCCTTTAAAACACTGATTGACGCTTTGGTGGATGTGCCGCTAGCCCTTCCCACGGCGGTAACCGGACTGGTTTATGCCAGCCTTTATGTGAAGGGTGGATGGCTGGGGCAGTTTTTAACCCCCCTCGGCATTGAGGTTGCCTACACCAAGCTGGGCATTGTGCTGGTGCTGATTTTCACGGGTTTTCCTTTTGTGGTGCGGAGCGTGCAGCCGGTTTTGGCCGAACTGGATTCTGACGAGGAAGAGGCGGCCGCAGTGATGGGATCGAGCCGATGGCACACTTTTCGGCATGTGATATTCCCCCACTTGCTGCCGCCATTGCTTTCGGGATTCACCCTCGCATTCGCGCGCGGTGTTGGAGAATATGGCAGCGTGGTTTTCATCTCGAGCAACATGCCATTCAAGACCGAGATCGCGGCGGTGCTGATTGTCTCGCGCCTTGAGGAATTCGCCTACCGTGAAGCGGCGGCTGTGGCGGTGGTGATGCTGGGGTTCTCTTTTGTGCTGCTGGTTCTCATCAGCCTTGCGGAGCGATGGAGCCAACCCCATGCAAAATGATTCCGCAGCGGTGGCACCAGCGGCAGATGGAAATTCCGCCGTGGATTTAGCGTCGTTTCAGCCACGATCCCAAGCTCGCAAAGACCCACGCTGGGTGCGCTATCTGTTGGTTGGCACCACGTATCTGGTGATTGGCTTGTTGGTGGCGGTGCCGTTGGCGCATGTATTTTTTCAGGCTTTTTCTGCAGGAGTTGGCGCCTATTTTCAAAAACTGCTGGGCGACAAAGACACGCTACACGCCATCTTTCTCACCTTGATGGTTTCGCCTGTTGCTGTGGCGATGAATGTGGTGTTTGGCATCGCAGCAGCGTGGGCGATCGCCCGGTTCGAATTTCCGGGTCGGGCGTTACTGGTCAGTTTGATCGACCTTCCCATGTCGATATCACCCGTGGTGGCCGGGTTGGTTTTCATGTTGGTCTTGGGGCTGCAATCCAGCCTGGGCCAATGGCTACGCGAGCATGGATGGCAAATCATTTTCGCCCCACCGGGGCTGGTATTGGCCACGGCATTCATCACCTTTCCGCTGGTGGCCCGGGAGCTGGTTCCTCTGCTGGAAGCGGAGGGTGCGGATGAAGAAATGGCGGCGCTCAGCCTTGGGGCCAACGGTTGGGCGATGTTTTGGCGGGTGACCCTTCCCAACCTGCGTTGGGGCTTGCTGTATGGAATCATATTGTGCAACGCCCGCGCCATGGGCGAATTTGGCGCGGTGCATGTGGTTTCTGGCCGCATCTCAGGGCAGACAGACACGCTGCCCCTGCGGGTGGAAAAGCTGTTCCAGGAGTATGACATTCAGGGGGCCTTTGCGGCGGCCAGTGTGCTAACACTGGTTGCAATTCTCACGCTGATTGGCAAGTCGCTTTTGGAGCGGAAAGTACATCAGGGATGAGATTAGGGCCTTTTATTTTCCTGAACCTTGTTCGACTTTTTCTTTCAGGTTCAGCAGGCCCTTGGCGAAGGCACCGCCGATCATTTCGTCCATGTTCATGACCATGCAAACGGCTTTAGCCATGAAGTTGTTGCTGCCTTCCAGTCGCATGGTGACACGGGTAAATTGTGGGTTCAAATCGTCTTGTGCCAGCATCACTTTGATCTTGGCCTTGCCCGCCATGGGTTTGACGAACACTTGTTCCAATTCGACCAAACTGTCAGGCTGACATTCGGTGATGGTCATTGCGCCTTCGCCTACTTGGGAGTTACCCGACCACTCTATCGATGAGCCCTTGCCTGAAGGGGGCCCAGAGAACAAGACCTTGGCATTTGGATCGAGCTTGGACCAAGGGTTCCAGTTGTTCCATGCTTTGAGGTTTTCGACCTGAATGAAAATGGGCTTGGGCTGCGACTGGATGGAAATGGCCCTTTCCACAGCGTATTGATCAGGCTGGAAAGCAACGAAGCCTGCCAGCACCGCCAAAAGAAAAGCAGTAAACAGCAAGCCGCGCAGGAGCCATTTCTTTAGAACACGCATGATCAGGCCACCTTTAGCAAACTAAAATTTCCGGTCGACTTGTACGGTAATAAAAAACCGCCCCGGACTTGGCCCGGGGCGGTGACAATAATTGGCCAAGAGGATCAGGCGCTGAGCTTGGTCTCGTTGGGAAGGGTTGCCTCGCTTGGCAGATCCACTTTCTCGAACAGTGGCTTGAGGCCCATGACCACTTCTTCAGTGACCACGAATTTCCCCTTTTTCTCAAGATCTGGCAACTCGTACTGGATGTCGAGCATGACCGACTCGATGATGCTGCGCAGGCCGCGGGCACCAGTATCACGCTCGAGGGCGAGCTTGGCGATCGCGGTCAGCGCTGAGGGAGCAAACTCGAGTTCGGCGCCCTCCATCTCGAAGAATTTCTGGTACTGCTTCACCAGAGCATTGCGGGGCTCGGTGAGGATGTTGATGAGGGTGTCCTCGTCAAGCGGGTTGAGTGGCGCGAGGACTGGCAGGCGCCCGATGAACTCGGGGATCATGCCGAACTCGGTCAAGTCGTCGCTGGTGACATGTTGGAGCAGCTTGCCGACATCTTTCTCATTTTCTTTGGCGGTGGAGCCGAAACCAAACGATTTCTTGCCTATGCGCTTGGAAATGATGCTGTCCAGGCCGACAAAGGTACCACCGCAGATAAAGAGGATGTTGGTGGTGTCTAGCTGGATGTATTGCTGCTCGGGGTGCTTGCGACCACCTTGTGGAGGCACATTGGCCACGGTGCCTTCGAGCATTTTCAGCAAGGCCTGCTGAACGCCCTCGCCGGACACATCGCGTGTGATGGAGACATTTTGCTGGGTTTTGCCAATCTTGTCGACTTCGTCGATGTAAATGATGCCCTTCTGGGCAGCTTCGACATCGAAATCGGCGGCATGGAGCAGCTTGAGGAGGAGATTTTCGACATCCTCACCCACATAGCCCGCTTCGGTGAGTGTGGTGGCATCGCCAATGGCGAAGGGCACATCGAGAATTTTGGCCATGGTACGGGCCAAGAGCGTCTTTCCTGAGCCCGTGGGCCCGATGAGCAGGATGTTGCTCTTTTCCAGTTCCACATCACCGGTGCTGGTCTGACCCACCAGAGACAGGCGCTTGTAGTGGTTATGAAGGGCAACCGACAGCACCTTTTTGGCGCGCTGCTGACCGATCACATATTGATCGAGCTTGCCTGTGATGGAGCGAGGGCTTGGAGTGTCGGATGAATTGGTTTTGGTTCCGACCCGACGGCGCTTCTCTTGCTCGATGATCGACTCGCAGAGCTCGACGCATTCGCCACAGATGAAGACATCGCCTGGTCCCTCGACCAGGGGCCCCGCATCGCGGTAGCTTTTGCGGCAAAAGGAGCACGAGGCGTTTCTTGCACGGCTAGACCCGCTAGTGGGTTTCTTTCCGCCGGGTGGAAGGTCCTTGGTCGCCATACTTACTCCCAAGCATCGGGCCCTGTTGTTGGGGCCATGGACAGTACTAACAAACACCGGGCATGCCTAGAGCTGGGGAGCCAGCAAAACCGGAGTCGAATGCATCCTCTCGCGGCGACCAATTCTATGGTCGGCCGGGCTAAGGACGCAATACGGTGTCAGCCAAAGGGGTAAACTTGCTCAAGATTTGCTGCCTTCCGCGGTTTCAGGCCCCCCGGCGGAGGGGCCTGGCACCTTTTCAGGCGGTATAGGAACCAGCTGCTTGCTTAGTTCTTCTGGAGTGGGCGGGTTTTTTCCCGCCAAAGCATCCAGTTCCGCCCGCAATGCGGGTTCCAGTTTTCGCTTGAGCTGTTCGAATTCCTCCCGGCTCACCAACCCCTCTTCCACCCAGCGACGGTACTCGGCCATCTCTTCCTGAGCCGACAGAATCGGCTTATCAGATTGACGGCGCCACCTGTCAGCCAGGCGCAAGATTTGAGCTGCCAGCAGCAAAACAACTACTAAGGCAATGCTGGCAACCAGCATGTCCGAAGCGGCGTTCGCCACCAGCGGGTTGTGATTCCCCATCCAAGACATGTTTGTCATCGCGCAGGGTTTCCTTTGCCTGTGTGACTCAGGGTCTGGTATCCACCGCGCAATCGATTATACCCACGGTTCAAGGGCAAGTCGGGGACTTCAATCCAATCTGAAAAAACTCTAGACGGAACAATCCCACCCCCCCGGGCGCGCGAACCAAACCAGCCATCTTGCCCCTTTATCCAAATTTGCCATTGCTGGCTTTTAACGCGTGGTGTCCAAGGCCTGCAAGCGCTTAATCATGTTTGCCCATTGGAACCAGCGGGGGCCATTTTCGTCTTCTGGCCTGCTGGAGGGCAGGTGCCAATTGACCAAATTGAAATGGTCGCCCCGCCAAACTTCGGAATGGTTGCCCCATTTAGCTGACTGAACGGAAACCATGCCATCATTGGGGCCTTCTTCGGCCTGAAGGATGGGGGTGGTGATCAACCTGTGCGGGAAAAGGCCCATCCGCCAACTCCATTCGGGCGAGAATTCGCCTGCAACAGAGGCATAGGTCACCCTGGGATCGTTGGGATTTTTACGGTTGAATTCAGCCATTGCGGGTCTGGCCAGATCGCGCAGGGCCTCGAGATCTGCCCCAAATCGGCGCAGCCAATGCTCGAGGCCTATGGGCAGGCGGGTCCAACTGACGACTTTGTCCGCTATGACCGTGCCATGGTGGGGTGTTCCCAGGGTGGTCAGGCTGATGACCTGCTCAGCCAACCCCAAGTTGTTGATGGCAAACCTGGAATCGAGCCCACCCATGCTGTGGGCAACGAGGTGGACCGGATGATCACTGGCGTGGTGGCGGACAAATTGGGCCAGTTGTTCTGCCCGACGGGAAATGGGCCCCATGGGTGCCACGCGTGAAACATGGACCTGATTTCCAGCAGCCCTGAGCCATGCGGGGACACCCGCAAAATAGTGAACCACTGGCTTTCCCAGCAGGCTGACCTGATCAAACCCAAACAGGCCGTGGGCCAAAATGATGGGATGACGCAAGCGGGGTACTGGTGGTGGATAGATTTCCACCTGGTTGTGTTTTTTACCGGGTGGAATTGGTTGAAGCTGTTCGGCCATGTCCAACTCCGAATCAACCCCCTGTATTTCCCTCACCCTTTTCGCCCGAAGCGATGGTTTGGGCGCCACGGCGAATGCTTGGCAATAAAGGCAACATGCAGAGAACGACCGCTCCACCCAAAATGAAGGGTAAAAGGGCATCCAGTTTATACAGGCTGAGGGCGGCTAGCGGGCCCAAAATACGCGCTAAAGCCGAGCAGGACTGGTTCACCCCCAGCACCTCACCTTGGCGATGTTCATCCGCCCTGCGGCTTACCAAGGACTGGACGCTAGGTGTTAGCAAAGCATAGCCAACTACTGCTAGGATGAGGCTGGGGGCCAAAATGGCCATTTTTAGCCCCCAGGGTTGTTCGGCCCGGTGCAAGGCCACCACCAGGGCCAGCATGGCTACACCCGCCCCCATGAGGGTGATTCCCAGTGCCATGGCCTTTTCTTCGGGAACCCGCTTGGCCATGCCACGGTAGGCGCCATTGGTTAAAGCGAGAACCAAGCCAATGCTAGCAAAAACGAGGAAATTATATTTTTCGACGAGACCCATCACTTCTTTATTGAGCAGGGCCAGGGTGGATTCGAAACCTCCAAAACCAAACGTGGACAAGAAGGAAACCAGCACAACAGGGCCGAGAGCCTTGTCTTTGAGGACTTTGGAGAATGCGGCCCCATCGAACAGCTTGCGGGAGGAGGGTGGGCCGCCCGGTTTTCGGGTTTCTGGCAATTTCACCATAGCCAGCACCAAGGCGACAGCACTAAGTGCGCTTGCAAGCCATCCTGTGATGCCCAAACGGTCTGGGAACAGAAGTAAGGCCAAGAAGCCCAAAATGGGGCCGAAGGTGAAGCCGATACCAAATGCGGCGCCGATGAGGGCCATGCCCAGCTTGCGTTTTTCGGGAGGGGTGCAGTCGGCAATCACTGCCTGGGCGGTGCTGATGGTGGCACCAGCAATGCCAGCGCCTGCGCGTGAGGCAAACAGTAGGGCTAAAGCAACGGCGGCACTTTCAGAAGAGAGGTCTGAGGCGATGCCAAACAGCGCATAGGCCAATACGGAGCCTGCCAAACCAACCAGCAAAACCGGCCGACGGCCAATACGGTCTGAAAGCCTGCCCCAAGCGGGGGCGAAGAGGAACTGCATCATGGAAAAGGAAGACATCAACAGGCCGAGAACCAAGCCTGAGAGGTTGTTTTTTTCGCCCATAAGCGGAGTGAGATATTTGTCGGCATAGGCTGGCAGAAGCGGCAAAACGATACCAAAGCCCAGCAAGTCAATAAAAACGATTGCAAACATCAGCAGGCGAGCGGCCTTGCGGTCCTCTCCGCCGGATGTGGTTGTTGTGGTGGTGGGGGTATTCTCAGCCTGGGACATATGGAACTGATCCTCCTTCTATCTCACCTTTGTACCCGAAGCGGGCGGATGCCGTCTGCAGGTCGCTTGCTCGAGTGCGAGTAGCAGGGTTGAATGAAAGAAGGCGTGAAGGGTAACCATTGTTGAATGACCGGGGAAAAACGATGAACGGCGAACAAACCCCACAACCCCCCGGTTGGCTAGTGTTCGATATTGAAACCGTGCCTGACGGGGATTTGATCGCCCGTGTGAAGTACCCGCACTTGATTGGGAATCCGCGGGAGGCCATCCGCCGGGCGATGGAAGATGCATTGTCGCGAGGGCGGGGTGATTCCTCGTTTGTGGCCCCGACTTTCATGAAGGTTGTCGCTGCTTGCGTGATTAGGGTGCGCAAGGACTATTCGGTTGAGAAAATGGTGTGTTTGGATTCCCCGCAATTTAGGCAGCACCAAGTGGTGGAACAGTTTTGGAAGGGTGTGTGCTCACACGCCCAAGCCCCGCTTGTGAGTTTCAACGGCCGTGGATTTGATTTGCCAGTCATGGAATTGGCGGCATTTGATCATGGAATTGACATCAGCGCTTACATGCCTAGGCGAGAACGGTTCAAGGGCGCAGGATTGCATATCGATTTGCAGGACTTTTTCAGCAACCAGGGTGCGCTGCGGTATTTCACGGGTGGTCTGAACCTGTTGGCGAAACGGATTGGCTTGCCTGGCAAACATGGCACCACGGGTGATGATGTCTATGACTTGGTGGAGGCAGGCCGCCTTGACCGTGTGAACACTTATTGTTTGGCAGACACGCTGGACACTTATTTTGTTTTTCTGCGCAGCCAGCGGATGCAAGGGCGGCTGAAAGAGGCGCAAGAAGCGGAGCTGAGAAGGGACACGATTCGCCAACTGAAGGAGGTGAGTCCACCCTACCCGGGAATTGATGAATACCTGTCGCATTTTGACAACTAGGAAAGCAATGGACAAGTCAATAGACATTATCAACTATTGCCCCCTTTTTTAAGTCCTTTTGCACTCGGAATGGGGCTGACTCTGAAATTTCAATAGATAATTAAGCAGACGGAAATATGCTAAAAATTGATGGCAAAACTTCTTTGACCAGGTCATCCGCCACGCACCGCCACCCGGTTTCTGCTTTCAGGGAATTTACAACCGAATACGATCCCTCTACGAAAGTGGGCACCATTTTTGTGGTGCCCACTTGCATTGCCATGCGCTCGCACTGCGTTAGCGGGTGGGCGGAGCGATTGCTGGGAGGGTTGCCGCTGGAACTGGAGCAGGGGCTGGAAGCGGGGTGGTGAGTGTTTGCTGAATTTGCAGCGCTGATTGATTGAGAGAGTCGCGTGTTTGCATGAGATTTTGCTGGGTGATTTGCCCGGCCTGTTTCAATTGGCTGGTCAACTGGGCCCGTTGTGCATCGATGGCTGCCACTTGGTTATCGATATTCTGCTTTGCTTGCCCGGTGCTGCTTTGGGCCTGAAGGGTGAGTTGTTGACGCTGGGCATCGAGGCTGGCCATTTGGGAGCTGACGGATTTTTGAAGGTCTTGGGCGCCAGATTGGAGGGCGGTGTTACCGGCCTGGGCCGTGCCTTGAGCCTGGTTTTTGAACTGGTCTATCGCCTGCTGAGTCTGTTGGCCAAAGCGGAAGTTACCCGTGGAACTGGCAGGTGACGAGGAAGGAGAACCTTGGCACCCTGCAATTGCAGCAAGGCCGACCAGAGTTACACCCATGGCGGGCTGCAACCACGAGAACGCAAAACCATTGGCATATTTGTTACCCATGACCCTACTCCACCGACCACGAGTGCGTTCCGAAGAGGCTCAAGAGCCCTTTTCTTGGCATGGTCTGGGAAGGGTAATGGAATCAAGGCCAGTTTACCCAGCTTTATATCTGCACATATATCCCATTCTCTACCCAAACACTGTTATTATTTGGTTATCATCATTTTTTGGGCAAAAGTTTCTGTTCATGCAGGGGGGCAACGGATGATTAGCCTGATTTTTTGCCTCGCGGTGCCACTGGCTGTACCGGTCGCGCCCAACTATGCCGAGCATGTCGCCCCAATTTTGATCAAGCACTGCGTGGTTTGCCACCGGCCTGAAGAGGTGGCGCCTTTTTCGCTGCTCACCTATGAAGATGCCCGCAAGCGAGCGAATTTCATTGTTCAAATCACGCAGGAAGGCCGGATGCCTCCGTGGAAGCCAGAGCCTGATTACAACCAGTTTCATGATGCGCGTGTTTTAAGCGATGATGAAAAGGGTGTGCTGGCCAAGTGGGCAAAAATTGGGGCGCCTAGTGGCGACCTTGCAAAGGCGCCCAAGCCCCCTGCCTTTGAAAGCAACTGGCAACTGGGCAAACCGGACCTGATATTGGAAATGCCAGCTGAGTTCACGGTTCCGGCTGGTGGTAACGATGTTTACCGGTGTTTTGTGCTGCCCACAGGTTTGAAAGAAGACCGGACAGTGGCGGCGATTGAATTTGAACCTGGCAATGCGCGGGTGGTGCACCATGCGCTGGTATTTTTAGATCAACGGGGATTAGCGCGAAAATTGGATGCCAAGGATGCCGAGCCGGGTTTTGCGACCTTTGGTGGGCCTGGGTTTCTGCCCACAGGCGGCTTGGGCGGATGGGCACCGGGCAGCACCCCGCGCCGATTGCCCGACGGGTTGGGGCGCATGATGGCCAAGGGTAGCGATGTGGTGGTACAAATGCACTATCACCCATCTGGAAAAGTGGAAAAAGATAAGAGCAAGCTTGGAATTTATTTCACCCCGAAGCCTGCTGAAAACATTGTTGGCTTGCTGCCCATGCTGAGCCGGGAAATACGGATTCCGGCAGGCGAAAAGCGTTATAACCGCCATGTTGAGTTCACGGTGCCGGAGACGGTTCGCGTGGTGGCTATGACCCCGCATATGCACCTTTTGGGCAAGGAAATGAAAGTGCGGGCGATCACCCCCGAGGGCAGGGAGATCCCGCTTGTCTGGGTGAAAGATTGGAATTTCAATTGGCAAGACACTTATATGTGCAAGGAGCAGGTTGAGGTACCTGCAGGCAGCAAGTTTGTGATGGATGCATGGTATGACAATAGCGCTGATAACCCGCTGAACCCCTCGACTCCCCCCAAGGAAGTCGTTTGGGGGGAACAGACCACCAATGAAATGTGCCTGTGTTTCATTTCAATAATTGGCAAAAATCCAAAAAGCATGGCAGAGGTGCGGATGGCCGCCCTGAGGCAGATGGTCACCCCTGCTATGTTATTGCGTATTCTGAGCGGCAATTAAGGCCTAAGGGAGCTGGTGGCAATTGGGTTGATGGGAACGTAATCTGGTTCTTTGTGGCAATTGCAACCCGGTTTAAGGAAACCCTCTCATGTATCGCATGATTTCGCTTCTCACTTTGGCTGCCGCACTGGTGGCTACATTTGGCCCGGCATTGCGGGCAGACCAGAAAGACAGCAACCAAACCAAGTTGCATTCAGCGATAACGCCGACCCCCAGAGACGCCAAATGGATGCCACGGCACGAGAAGTTTGTGGAGATCGCCAAGAGGGGCGATATTGACCTGCTTTTTTTGGGTGACAGCATCACCGACGCTTGGGGCGGTGAAGGCCATGGCAAGGGCGGTGGTTCAGAGATTTTTGACAACGAATTCAAGTCTAAAAAGGCCGCCAATTTTGGCATTGGCGGTGACCGCACCCAGCATGTGTTGTGGCGATTGCAAAATGGGGAGTTTGACAGCATCAAACCCAAGGCACTGATGTTGATGATTGGCACCAACAACAGTAATGGCAAGGACAACAGTGCTGACGAGATTGCCGAAGGGGTTGAGGCCATTATGAGGGAAATCCAAAAGCGATCGCCCAAGACCAAGGTACTTTTGCTTGCAATCTTCCCCCGCGCCACCGGCAAAGACCCAGCAGCCCGCGAGGCTCAAAGTGCCAAGCTTGTCGCCGTGAACGCACGGATTGCCAAACTGGATGATGGTGGCAAACAAGTAAAATTCATGGACATTGGCCAGAAATTCAAGGCTGAGGATGGCTCGATTCCCAAGGAAATTATGCCTGACCAGTTGCACCTGAGCCCCAAAGGCTACCGAATCTGGGCAGACGCAGTGACGCCGGCTTTGGAAGAAATGTTAAAGTAATGATGGCTTTTTGTAGGAAAGAATACCATCTTCGCTAATCACTCCAATCGCCCGGGGAAATTTTCCCGGGCGATTTTGTTTATCCGTTTGGCCGGCGCAGCGGTGCCTAAGCCCTGCCTGCCCACTAGTATGAAAAGCAGCGTCCTGCAGGAGAAAAAAGTGCCATGACTACGATGAAGGCCTTGGTCAAGCGGAAGGCCGAAAGAGGGCTTTGGCTGGAAGAGGTTCCTGTACCCTCTTTTGGCATCAATGATGTGCTGATTGAGGTGCTGCGTACCGGTATTTGCGGTACTGATCTGCATATCTACGACTGGGACTCGTGGGCACAAAAAACCATCCCTGTTCCCATGGTGGTTGGCCATGAGTTTGTGGGGCGGATTGTGGCGTGCGGCTCGAACGCGACGGGATTCAAGGAAGGCGAAATTGTCAGTGGTGAAGGGCATGTGGTGTGCGGGCGGTGCCGCAACTGTTTGGCCGGAAGGCGGCACCTGTGCAAAGACACCTCGGGCGTGGGTGTCAACCGGCCGGGCGCATTCGCGGAATATTTGTCCCTGCCTGTGACCAATGTGTGGCACCATGAAGGGAACATTTTGCGCGATGTGCAATCCATTTTTGATCCCTTGGGCAACGCGGTGCACACGGCGCTTCAGTTCCCGGTTTTGGGAGAGGATGTTTTAATCACCGGAGCTGGCCCAATTGGAGCCATGGCTGCGGCTGTGGTGCGCCATGCGGGAGCCCGCAATGTGGTGGTGACGGATGTGAACCCATACCGGTTGGAACTGGCGCGGAAGATGGGCGCCACCACCACGGTGGATGTGCGCGAGCGCGACCTTGCAAGCGTGCAAAAAGAGCTGGGCATGCGCGAAGGGTTTGATGTGGGTTTGGAAATGTCGGGAAACCCGCAGGCCTTCCGCGACATGTTGGCCAACATGTGTCATGGTGGAAAAATCGCCATGCTGGGCATTCCCGCAGGCGGAGAGATGTCGATCAACTGGAACACAGTGATCTTCAACATGCTCACGATCCGTGGCATTTACGGGCGCGAAATGTATGAAACCTGGTACCAGATGAGCGTGCTGGTGCAATCGGGCCTGGATATTTCACCTGTCATCACCCACCGGTTCAACTATACCGATTTTGAGAAAGGCTTTGAGGCAATGCACTCAGGCCAGTCTGGCAAGGTCATTCTCACTTGGAAGGAGGGCTGAGATGTCAGCCAGCAAACCGGCGGTCCGATTCACTGAACACCTGCAGACCCAGTTGAATGGCATTCGCACGAGCGGGCTTTTCAAGGGGGAGCGGGTTCTCAGTTCGCCCCAGCAACCGGAGGCCACGGTACGCGGTGGCCAGGAAGTACTGAACCTGTGCGCCAACAATTACCTTGGCTTGGCCAACCATCCGCGGATACGGAAAGCTGCCAAGGATGCCATCGACCGTTGGGGCTACGGCATGGCCAGCGTTCGTTTCATATGCGGCACGGTTGAAATCCACAAGGAATTGGAAGCTGCCTTGGCTGGCTTTCTTGGCAAGGCTGACACGATTCTGTATTCCTCGTGCTGGGATGCCAATGGAGGGCTATTCGAGACCATCCTTGGACCGGAGGATGCGATCATCTCGGACGAGCTGAACCACGCATCCATTATTGATGGCATTCGGTTATGCAAAGCCAAGCGGTTGCGATACAAGAACAGCAATATGGCCGATCTGGAAGAACGGCTGAAAGAAGCGGCTGATTGCCGGTTTCGACTTATCGCGACCGATGGCGTGTTTTCGATGGATGGGACCATCGCCAACTTGCCGGGGGTTTGCGAGCTTGCAGACAAATACGACGCGATGATCATGGTGGACGATTCCCATGCCACCGGTTTTGTGGGCAAGACCGGGCGGGGCACCCATGAGTATCACGACTGCATGGAGCGTATTGACATCCTCACCGGAACTTTGGGTAAGGCGTTGGGGGGAGGCTCTGGGGGATATACCTGCGGCTCTGCCGAACTGGTCCAAATGCTGCGGCAGCGTTCCAGACCCTATCTTTTCAGCAACTCGTTGCCACCACCCATCGTTGCCGCCTCCCTTGAATCGCTCAAATTGCTGACGGAGTCGACCGAATTGCGCGACAGGCTGGAAAGCAACACTACCTGGTTCCGCACGGAAATGACCGCGGCTGGTTTTCACATCATTCCGGGCGTGCACCCGATCACCCCTGTGATGCTTGGGGACGCTGTCTTGGCGGCCAACATGGCCGAGAAGCTTTTGGCCAAGGGGCTATATGTGATCGGCTTCTCCTACCCGGTTGTCCCTATGGGTAAGGCGCGAATCCGAACCCAAGTATGCGCGGCCCACACGGCGGTGGAACTTGCCTTCGCTGTCAACGCCTTCAAAGAAGCCAAGGCGGAACTTGGCGTTTAGCTGGCCAATCTGAGTCAGGGCCGGAATGAAGCGGTGAAAAGCATTGGGGGCGGTGGATTTCTCCACCGCCCCCCGCTTGTTGTTCATCCTGCCGAACTAGCGAAATCAGTTGCAGTCGCAGCCTTTGGTGGAAGGCATGTAACTACTGGCCATTGGGAAGCTATGGATCTTGTGAGCCTTGATCCTGCCTGCCAGACGGCCAAGTTTGCCGCAACCTAGGTTGCAACCCAAGTCGCACAGATCGCTGGCGGAACCGCAATCTTCGATGGCGACTTCCTGCTCGGTGCATCGGGTCACATAGCGGGTGCGGGTTTCGTAGTTCTCCACAGGAACCTTGCGGCAAACCTGGCGGGTTTCGGTGGTCCATTCGGTCTTGCAGACCTGAACGGTGTAGGTTTCCATGCGGCAAGATTTCTTGCAAACGCGCACTGGCTTTTGGTCGACTTCGGTGCGGTAAACCTTCTTGTTCACACACACAGTGATCGTCTCGGGAACGCACTCGGTGACGCGTTGCATCTTGGTGCAGGGGGTTTCAATCACCTGGGGGCAAGACTTCCACTGGCGCACGGTGCGAGTGGGGATTGGCTTCTCGCAGGGGGCCTCGTAAACGGGCTGGCAGCCCTTGATGCCACCCTTAATCGAATCGCCACCCTTTATGGAACCACCCTTGACCATGCCGCCATCAAAGCAGGAGTCGATCATGGGTTGATAGATCAGGGAGTCGCATCCACCCTTGCGGCAAGGTAGCTTGGCGTGGAAGTGCTCTTTGATTTGATGGCAGAGGGTTGGAACCTCGACGCATTCCCAGTGGCCATTGTCGACAACGGTGCGCTTAACAGTGGTTACTGGTTGGCAAGTTGTCACCTTGCGGTAAACCGTGCGGGTCTCCTCGGTGGGGACGCAGTCGACCACTGTGCGGCGGCAATCGCGCATCTCGGTGACCCATTCGGTGTCGATGACCGGGCGGCTGCGAGTTTCGTCCACCATGACCTTGTGTGGAACGCGAACGGTTTGGTCAACCATTTCGCTCTGCCAAGTGGTCACTTTCACTTGGTAGGTTTCGGGCACGCACTCCTTGACGATCACTTTGCGGGATCGAGGTGCTTGAGGAGCCTGAGGGGCCTGAGCGACCTGAGCCGCTTGGGGCCTGGCTGGGGCCTGAGTTGCGCCCTGAATGGCGCCTTGCTTGGAGGACTGTTGGGCGGAGGCAAATCCCGCCAAGGTAATCCCAGCCATGAAAGCCAGGGAACACTTCCAAATCATGGGTGCAATCTCCGGAGGATGAATCGCAGACATTCCCTGAACGGTTCCACCCCCGTCACGAGAATTGCCATCGCGAAACAAATATGCCCCGCCGGTTAAAATAGAAAAGCCTGGTGTTGTGAATTGAATGAGTATTTTTGGTTATCTGGGTTGAATAATTCGCGAAATGGCTACTTTTTTGGTTGAACCGATTTTGACGGCGAAGTATCGTCTAAATCATCTGCTTTCTTGACAGGAGGTGGGGTTTTGAGGGAAACGCGCTTGCCCTCTTGGCCCTGCTTCTCCAACTCTTGCCTGGCTTGGATCAAACGCTTTTGCTGATCAGCGACCTTCAAGGCAAGCCTTTCGAGTTCTGATTTGCGCAGATCTGATGGGTCCAACCGCAAGGCGGGCAGCACAAGAGCAATCTCGCCTGCGGCGGGCGGCTGGTCCAATTTGGTGACTCGGGGCGGAGGGGTCTGTCTGCCTCGGCTACGCTCGGAGTGTTGCCAGGTGATTCGTCGAATGGCGGCATCGTTGATATCTGCAAGCTCCTCGATGGATTGAAGCCAGGCGTCCCCATGCCTTCTTCGGGCATCGCGAGCGGGGACCAATCCAGATTTAGCCCAATCAGGATTATAATAGTCGCCAAAATAGTATGTGCCCAATCGGTCGCGCCAGGAAGCCTCGATCCAGGCGTTGGCGTTCCAAACGCCCGCCGGCTCAACCACCTCAACAATTGGAATTTCCACCGGCTTTTTGGGTAATTCCAGGGTTTTTGGTTTGTTCACAACACGCAGAGGAGCGTAGGCGATGCCCCGCAAATTGATACGGTGGTCAACATAGCCCATGGAAGGGATAAAGCCGGCTGGTGTCCAGATTTGTCGCTGTTCCTGCCAGACTTGGTTGTCTGCCAAACGCTCCAGCCTCCCTACCCGCCAGTTGTATCTGTTACCTGTCCAATCCCAGCCGGCTGGGCTGTAAAAGAGCCCTTTTGATTTAGGATCCCTGTTATCCAACTTTGGGGGCATGGAACCTGAGGCCAATGACTTCTGTGGCGGTGCTGGAGAGTAATCCAGCATGAAACTTTCTCCGTCACCCATGCACCACAAACCACTGACCCGTCTCCATTGATCGGGCCTCAATTGGGCCCAATAACCCGGCAGCCAGCCATAGCCTATGGGTGGTTCACGCCAGCATCCGGTGACCCAGATCCAGCCATTTTCTTCTGCATCGTGTTCCCAATAACCTGGAATCCAAATTTGGCTGGGGCTGGTGGGTAAGCCTGGCGGCACTTCCATCAGCGGAGCCGGAGGCTGTGTTTTGACCTCGTGTTTTCCGGAAAAATTCAGGTTTGCACCCGCAGCGGCGTAGGCCTCGTGGACAGGCCCTCGCGACAGGGTTTCGGCCTGCAGGTAGACCACTTTGGGGGGGATTTCACCCAGTTCGACTCTGGAAGACAGCAGGGGACCACCAGCCTTGGGTGTCTGAGTGGGCAATAGCAGCAAACCCAAACAAAGGCCCAGCATGAACTTTTACCTCGGTTCCACACGAAAACGGGGCGGTTAATAGCCTAGGTTTCCCTGCAAAATCAAGCTGTAAATCTTGGTAAAAGACCGGGCATTTGCAAAACTGGGCAAAACAGTTAATGGTTTCTCATCCAGTGATCATCGATTGCGGTTATCGACAATGGAATTGTCGTTCAAGTGCCTTAGCGATGGGATCATTTTGAAAACCGGATTATCTTTTTCAATTTCTTGGGAGGTGAAAAGAATTTTCAGGCCTTTGCATTCGGTCAAAGGGGAAATGTCACGGGTTGGGGTGAGGAAGAAATTCAAGAAATTGAGGCTATTCATTCCTCTTAGGGGTTCCAGCGAAGTGATTTTTGTCCGTTGGCATTCGATCATTTTAATCTTCATGCCACGAACCGGCTCGAGGCTGGCAATAGGCGTATCGTGACAACGCAAATCCTCCATGGGCATACCTTCGATCGGCCCAAGGTCGAAGACCGCACAATTGCTGCACCTGAGGGCGATCATGGGCATGCCACGAAGGGGCTCGATCGATTTCACACCACAAAAGCCGAATCCAAGCACCCGAATGGGGCAACCCTTCAAGGGGCCAAGATCTTCTACAGCGGTGCGCCAAAGGTCGAGGGTATCGAGAGGCATTCCAGTCAAGGGCCTGATATTTTCCAGATTTGGGTTGTATTTGCAGATGAGGGTTTTGATTTGCAAACCACGCAGTGGTTCCAGGTTAGTAAGCTTGCCATTGCCCACCACTCCAAAGGTGCCTGTCAGCTCCAGATGGGTCAAATTCTTCAGGGCGGACAATGGCCGAATGTCGTGAACGGTGTCTGTGCATAAAGAAATTTTCCAAAGTCGGCTGCCATCGATCTCACCATCGACCTCACCATTGTAACCAAAATTAAGATTTTTAAGAGCTGATACTAATTCTTGAGCCTGTTTATCGCCTGGCAATGCCGCCACTCTTGCCAGCCAAGCCTTGTCGATCACCACTCTGTCAGAAAATACGGATCCCTCACCCTGAAAACCATTCCCTGCAGGTCGGGTGATAACCGCGCCAAAGGCCAAAAGCGGAACCATCGTTGCGATCAACCACCCAGCTTTTACGCCGGCCTGATTACCTGGAGTTGCGGTGGCCCGCAGGTCGCGCGCCATTTCTCCAGCGGTGGCATATCTTCTGGACGGATCAGGCTTGAGGGCTTTGGCACACACAGCGCGAATAGCCGGTGCCAGTTTTGGATCGATCACACGGGATCCACCGGCGATTTGCGCCCTTAAACTGGAGAAATCCCGTCCTGCTCCATCCGTATAGGGTAATTTTCCGGTCAACAATTCGTGAAGGACCACCCCCAAGGCGTGAATATCTGACTTTGAAGTATTCTGCTGGCCCAAAACCTGCTCGGGTGCCATGTAACGCAATGTGCCCGAGAAGGCCGAGCCATTGCTATTGGCATCTCCCTCGGCAGGGGACCGGGATATGCCAAAATCTGCCAATAATGCCCGGCCGTGGTGATCGAGAAGAATATTCGCTGGTTTGATATCCCGGTGCACCACTCCCATTCGGTGGGCATAATCCAAGGCCTCGGCAATTTCTCCAACCCAGCGCACAATTTGGGTGAGGGAGTACTTGTCACCGGCCTGCAAATTGGCCAAGCTGCCACCTTCCAGCAGATCGGTCACAATGAAACGGGTTTCACCATCTTGGCCGATATCGTGCACTTGCACGATCCCATGATGTTTCAGGCTGGCGACGCGGCGCGCTTCGGCAAGCATCGCACGATCTGCCCGGTCGCCAACCCCCTTGGGTAATTTCACCGCCACCGAACGGCCCAATTGTATGTCCCAAGCTCGCCAAACCTCGCCATGACCACCTTCAACCAAAAGCATTTCCAATTGATACCGGCCAACCAAAAGGCGATTTTCGGCGCTTTTATTTTGGTAGGAAACCTTCGCACCTGATTCGGCCAGAGGGCGGTTCAGCCACTGGGTAGCGCGCAAGGCTGCGAGCTTTCTGGCACATTCAACCAACAGATTGGGATGAGCCCGGCACAGATCCACCGGGTGGGGATCTTGGCCAGACTCCAGCATCTCTTCCGCCAAAAGCAGAAGGTCAGCCAAAACCTCATTGTCTGCCTGTGTCAGTTCCCCCACGGTGAATTGCCTCGTACAGGTTTAGACGCGCGCTTTGCCAGCGCCTTTTCAAGGTTCGAGTCGAAATTTCCAATATTTTTGCAGCCTCTGTTTGGCCCAATCCTTCGTAGTAAAGAAGGTTGACCACCTCGCGCTCCTCCTCGGAAAGGCGCCCCACTTGGGCGTGGAATTCGGCCCACTCTTCCAGGTCTTCGGGCTCTTCGGCACGGTTATGGAGCTTGCCGCCATCTTCATTGGGAGCAATGCCATCGGTATGGTGGTTGGCGGCGGGACAGGTAGGGCCGAAGTGATGCTTGGCCAAATCGAGGAGTTCCCAGCGGATCTGCTGAGCTGCGAGGTTGAAGAAATGGCGCACCGAATCAACCCGCATAGACTCGAGGGCACGATGCAAACGCAGCATGGCATTTTGGAAAATATCATCGGTTTCTTCCCAGCGCCTAAGGGCGGGAAAGCCGTGGAACATTTTGCGCGTGAGGCGGCGCAAGCGCTCGCATGCGTATCGAAGCAATTCATCGTGTGCCGATGGTTGGCCATGCAAGCCCCGCTCAATTAACAGCTGAATGTGAGATTCAGTACCGAACTGGGATTCGGCACTCAATTGGGGCAATTCAGACATGGCAGACACCACAGTCCACAAGACTAACGCGATCGCTACCTAAAAATGGTAGCAAATTTGCATTGCCCGGGTGCCTTACCCCCCTAACCAGCCTTACGACGGAAAAACCGAAAGGGGTCAGGCATTTGGGGAAAAATTACTTGGCGCCCAGTTCACGCCGCCAACGGGCCAAAAGCTCGAGCGCCTCGGGTGGGCTGACCCGGGAAAGATCGAGGGCCTTCAATTCTTCCAGCACCGGATCCTCTGTGTTGGCGAACAAGCTGGACTGAATCAGCCTTGGGTTGCGAATAACCGTCTGGAGAGGTTCGGAGGTGGAAACTTGCCCATCGGACACGGGCTGATTACCTGCCCTATACGCACGCTCCAGCTCCTCCAGCAGGCCCCTTGCCCTGCTGACGACTGGCTGGGGCACCCCTGCCCGGGCGGCCACATGAATGCCATAGCTCTTATCTGCGCTTCCAACCTGCATGCGATAGAGGAACAGAACCTCCTTGGCTGTTTCGCGCACTTCCACGCGCAGAGCCCTGGCGCGGGGCATGCGTTCGGCCAACTGGGCGAGTTCGTGATAATGGGTGGCGCATAGCGTGCGGCAGCCAACCCGCTCGTGCAGGTCTTCACAGATTGCCCAGGCCAGGCTGACACCGTCATAGGTGCTGGTTCCCCGGCCGATTTCGTCGAGCAAAACCAGCGAACGGGACGTTGCCCCATTCAATATCGCAGCGGTTTCAATCATTTCGGCCATGAAAGTGCTGCGGGCGCGGTTAAGGTCATCGCCTGCGCCTATGCGCGTGAAGACCCGGTCCACCATAGCCATGCGGCAGGCCCTGGCAGGCACAAACGCACCCGCCTGGGCCAGAACCACCATCAAACCAGCCTGACGCAAGTAAACACTTTTTCCACCCATGTTGGGCCCGGTGATGAGCAGTAGCATGCCGTCATCCGGCCCAAGGCGCAGATCGTTGGCAACGAGGGTGCCACCGGGCAGCAGGCCCTCCAGCACCGGGTGGCGGCCTTCGGCAACCTGCAAAATCGCCGGCTCCCCATCAGGCAGCAACTCAGGGCGCACGCATCCCCGCTCCCGGGCGAACTCAGCAAAGCCAGCCAGTGCATCCAATTCAGCCAGGGCACCGGCGGTAATGCGCAAACGGGCCGCATGTTCGAGCGCCATTTGGCGCATCTGGCCGAACAATTCCACTTCGCGCGCCTTGATCCGTTCCTCGGCCCCCAAGACCTTTTCCTCGTGGTTTTTCAGTTCGGGGGTGATGTAACGCTCAGCGTTTTTCAGGGTTTGGCGACGGTGATAATCGGGAGGAACCTTGCCAGTGTTGGCATGGGTAATCTCTATAAAATATCCAAATACAGAGGTAAAACCCACCTTCAGGCTGGGAATTCCCGTTCGGGTTATTTCAACGGCCTGGTAGCGAGCCAGCCACTCTTTACCACCCTCACGAGCGGCGCGCAGTTCATCCATTTCAGAATCAAAACCTGGCCGGATCACCGAGCCCTCTCCCATAAGCGTTGGGGGATTATCCGCCAAGGCTTTGGAGAGCAGAGCTGACAGCTCTGGACAGGTGTCCAGCCGACCTGACTGGTGTACAAGTGGTAAGACCAAGTTATCAGCCGCCAATAGTGCCAGCACCTCTGGCACCAAAGCCAATGCCCTGCGAACGGCAGCTAGATCGCGCGGACCGGCGCGCAAAGATCCGGCCCGGGCGGCAACTCTTTCCAGATCACCAATTTCTTTCAACAGGCCACGCAAGGCCTCGCGAGCGGTGTCGTTAGCCAAAAGGGATTCAACCGCATCGTGTCTGGCAGTCACCGCCAAACGCATGGCCAAGGGTGCCAGAAGCCAATCCCTTGTGAGGCGTGATCCCATGGCGGTGCGGGTGCGGTCGACGGCTTCCCAGAGTGACCCTTCCCTGCCCTCGCGGTTGCCCGCGCGTACCAGCTCCAGCCCACGAGAAACCGCCTCATCCATGCGCACCAACTCGCCGGCCTCGTGTGGTTTCAGTTCCAGGTGGGCCGACCCGCCCGGCAAGGCCTCGCGCAGGTAGCTCACCAAGGCACCAGCGGCTGTGACACCGGCAGAATCTTCCTGAACGCCAAAACCCGCCACGGTGGTGACTGCGAACCGCTCGCACAGGGCTTGTCTGGCCGCATCGCGCTCGAATTGCCAATCGGGCCTGCGGGTGAGCCTGTCTTCCCGAATACCTAAGGCCAGGGCTTCGGTTCGCCCAGCGGTGCCATCTGGCACAAGCACCTCGGCAGGATCGAGCATGCTCACAAGATCGAGAGCCCCAGCGCGGTCCACCTCTGCCAAACGGATAGTGCCTTGGGCCACTTCCACCCAGGCCAGTCCTAATTTACCGCCTGAGGCGGGTGCAACAGCCAGCAAACGATTGCTCGATCTAGGCTCGAGAAGGTCATCCTCAGTGAGGGTTCCCGGGGTGACCACCCGGGTCACCTCTCTTCGAACTAAGCCTTTGGCTTGGGAGGCATCCTCCACCTGTTCGCAGACAGCAACACGCAAACCGGCCTGCAGCAAGCGGCGCAGGTAGGCATCGAGTTGCGTGTGGGGGAAGCCAGCCATAGGCATGCTGCCATCTCGGCTGGTGAGTGTGAGTTGCAGGAGGCCGGCCGCCTTGACGGCATCGTCCTCAAACAGCTCATAAAAATCACCCATCCGGAAGAACAGTAGCATTCCCGGGTGGCTGTTTTTGGCCTCCCGGTACTGCCGCATCATCGGCGTCGTCATGGCAATTGTGTCGCGCAGAAGCGCGCTCAGGTGACCTTCTGGAAAATCCGACGCATCAGCACCGCATTGCCGGGCGAGAAATATTCCACTTCGTGCATGTAGTGGCGAATTAGCATCACCCCACGGCCGCAGGGGCGTTCCAAATTCTCGATGTCGGTTGGGTCTGGCAGGTCATTGGGGTCGAACCCTGGGCCTTCATCCACAATGTGGAACTCAGCCTGGTGCTTCCACACCTGAAAGCGGACAGTGACTTTTTTTTTCGGGTCGAGTTGGTTGCCATGCTTGATGGCGTTGACTAAAGCCTCTTCCAAGGCAAGCCGAACACAAAAGCGATCACGGTCGGTAGCATCGGTGGAATTGAGCAGGGCTTCAATACGATCCTGTAGCTCCCGGGCTTGGTCCGGGCTGCTGGAAAGGATCACCACATCTTTACCCACTTCCGAAGAGTGAGGAGCTTTTTCGCTCATTTGCACCGCGCGTTGTGGGGCGAAGGTCGCCCGCGGATGTCGAATTTACCCAAATAATCCTATGCCCGGCCTAACTGGATTTGGCCAAAAAACCGGGAAACCTTAACTAAGGTTTCCCGGTCACAGGATGATCAGGTTAGGAAACTGACTGGATGGCGGTCTGCTCGTCATCAACAATCTTGATGATCTTGTCGAGCTTGGTGATAACAAAAACATCCTTGATGTCGGGCCTGATCTTGCAAAGTGCAAGTTTGCCGCCGGCCTTTTTCACTCGGTTGTTCAGGGCGATGATCTTGCCCAGAGCCGCACTGGAAAGGTACTCGACATTGCTGAAATTCAGCACAAGCTTTTTGCGTCCTTCGCCATCAACCAGCTCAAAAAGCTGGTCGCCGATGGTTTGGATGCTTTGCTCCTCGAGGATTTTTTTATCCACGAAATTGACGACGGTCACATCACCGGCATCTTCCACTTCGAGACGGCGCTTGCGAGGTTGGCCAGACATGGATAACTCCCCATCGGTGCCCCTTTGGGGCCGAAAATGGTCAGAACCTTAAAAACTAACCAAAATAGACTCTCGGATCCTACCATGATGCTAAGTGCGTGGTACGCCATGTCAAGCTAAAAGTCCCTTTCAGCAAAGGCTCCACGATCCGTCCACCTAAATGGATCATCCGGGTGATTTCTCTTCCTTAGCAGCTTTGGTTTTGGCATCGAGTTTTATTTTGTCATCCTGCTTGGCGGCCATTTCCATCTCGAAACCCAATGTTGAAACGGCCAAAGGCAAATCCGGTGTTCCAGCAAGGCAAAATAGCTCGGTCCATTCTTCGTTATCCACTCCGTGCTGCCTTATATACCAATCTCCGCTGGAGTGGTGGTCTATAGGGAACAGATAGCACGCCACGGGCTTGTATAGGGTCGAATCGCCTTTTTCAGCCCCAACCTGATGCAGCACACAGCCTTTGTTGAAAAAGACGCACCATTCATCCTCAACGCGGATGGAAGGATTGCCCTCGTGCGCTTCTTCGGGGTCGATATAACCTATTTCACTAATCAACTTGCTGGCCCCGGGCCTTAAGAGCGGCAAAACCAGAGGTAATATCGAGTTGATCTGCTGTTGTTTTTCGGGATCAACGGGCGGAGTGCTATTTTTGCAACAAATCCCATCACAACCTCGGCCGTATGTGCAAACAAACCTCGCTGTCGCGGCATTTAACAACCCTAGGGGCAGCCTAGGCTTTTCGGATACTTCCCCGGTGGTGCTTGGAAGGTTGGACATGGGCGATATCCTGCTAGAGTTGGGTCGAGAACTTGGCTATGGCAAACTTCCAAAAGCCAGCCCTGATGACTTAGGAATGCGGCTTGCCGCAAACAACCCATGCCATTGGAAAAGTTAGAAAATTTTCCCGAAGACCCTCAGGCCGAGACCGATTCTGGTGCTGGCATGGAAAACCCTGCCACCTTGCTGGCATGGGTGAACCAACATGCCAACTCCCTTTGTGCTGGTTGCGGCGTATCACTTTGCGGGCATCAACTTTTGCATAGTAGGGCAGCAGCTGGCGCGGTCCCCCCCAGATGTTTAAAATGCTTGGCCATGAGCTTGAAAGTGCCAGCTTTACAGATGGGCCAAAACCTGACGGGGTATGTGGCAAGGCGCGACTGTTACCGTGCCGCCTGGGATTGGTTGACTGCCGCCGAACCAGACTGCAACTACCCCAACCTTGTGGTCCAATCTTGTGCAAAGCCCGAGGTTTCTGGTGCCAAACCCGATTTGAACCAAGACCCGGAACATGCGGCGGAATGGGATTCGGGCAGTCTAGGTTGTGGAGACCTCTTGCTGCCGCTGCGGGGCAAAATGCGGGCTTTGAATGCCGGACAGATACTCAAATTGATCGCCCGTGACGCAAGTGCCCCCCAAGACATACCGGCTTGGTGCGGCGTGACCGGGCACCAATTGATCCTTGGGGCGCATCCGTCATACTGGATTCGTCGCCGCAACGACTGATTTTTTGCCTTTCCTTTCATTTCTTGCACTTTGGGTCCGCCAATATGTCTGCCAACGCCAATCGCTTTGTAGTTACTCTCACCAGCAGCCACGACAACCCAGATCGCGCCACAGTGGCCTTTGTGGTGGCCAATGCCGCATTGGGCAGCGACCGCGACACGCTGGTGTTTCTAAGCGTGGAAGGGGTGCGTCTGGCCATTCATGGTGAGGCGGGCAAGATTCATGAGCAGGGATTCGCCCCTTTGGCCGAACTGATGCAGCAATTCACCGAAAACGGCGGCAAAATTCTGGTTTGTTCGCCTTGCTTCAAGAAGCGGGCGTTGGAAGAAAGCGCACTTATTCCGGGCGCTGTCATTGCTGGAGGGGCAAAGTTAGTGGAATTTATGGCTGGCGGTGTTTCCAGCGTCAGCTACTAATATAGTTGGAAAGGTTTTTCACCCAAAACCTCAGGAATAGGCGCCATGGCGTCTGAACTTCCCTGGACTCAATCACATTCGCATACACCCCACAGCCGTTTTGATGGGGGTGATCTCGATTGTGGTAACGGTCTTTTGTTGTTGATCCGCCAGCACTTGGGCCCACTCGATCCGGGTGGCCTTTTGGAATTGCTTTCGACTGAACGGTCGGTCGAGGAAGACCTTCCAAGTTGGTCGCGGTTGACTGGAAACACTTTAGTTTCTTGTAAGCGGCTGGAAATTGGCACTAGTTATCTTTTGAGCAAAGGGCCTTTTGACCCTGCCAAGGTTTCCACAGGCCCTTTAAAAACTGCCTCCATTGATCTTGGGCAAGTGAAACCTGGGCCCCGCCTTGGGGTTCCTGGCCCTATTTCCGCCACCAAGCCTTTGCCGCCTTTGGCAGTTATGGGAATTGGCAGCTGGCCTCGCCCGGCTTGGCTATTGCATTTACAGGCCTGCAAGCTCGATGGCCGAACCGGTGGCGAATATTTTGATGAAGCAGTGGTGGATGCCACCCGGCTTTCGGTAGGGTGCCAAGAAGCCGCAGGCGTCGATTTGATCACAGATGGCGAGCAGGGCAGGGAAAATTACGCAGCTTTTGTCGGTTCCCGGTTGGGTTCTTGCCGCTTGGTTCCCGTCACCGACCTGGTGCCCTTGGTAGAAGACCCTGTCCAATTCAAAAAAGAACTCGATGCCTTGGATGTGCCGCCTGGTACTAGGCACCCGGTGGCGCTTGCTCCCCTTGTGCGCGATCGGGTTTTGGCGGTGGAAGAGTTGCGACGGGCGAAGGCGTGTGGCAAAACGCCAGTAAAAATAGCCCTACCTGGGCCTTATTTGCTCAGCCGCACGCTTTTTCTCGATTGCCTGGCTGAAAAACACCATCCAACCCGCGAGGCTCTGGCCGAAGAGGTTGTTCAGGTGCTGCGGGATGAGATTTTGCACCTTTTGGCGGAAGGCGCAGCCTTGGTGCAACTAGACGAGCCTGTCCTCTCCGAGGTGGTCTTTGGTCAGGCACGGGGCGGTCGAAGTTTCATGTGCGGGGCTCTAGCAGAACGGAAAAATCCCGAAACCGAATTGGCATTGGCCCTGTATTTGTGGAAAAAAGTGACGGAGGGCCTTCCCAAGGCCCGGTTGGGGCTGCATGTCTGTCGGGGAAACTGGAGCAAGGATGAGACCGTGGCCCTTGCTGGCGACTACCGCCCCTTGCTACCCATTTTGTCACAAGCCCCTGTGGGCACACTATTTCTGGAATTGGCAACGCCTAGGGCAGGGGAGATGGAGGTGCTGCGCGACCTGCCCACCAGCTTGCGGCTGGGCTTAGGGCTGGTGAACCCCAAACTCGACTCTTTGGAACGCGAGGAAATGGTCACCAAAAGGGTGGAGCAGGCGATGGCCTGGTTTGGGCCTGAACGACTGTTGCTGACACCCGATTGCGGATTTGCTACATTTTCCACAAGCCCTTTGGCTAGCCAAAAGATGGCCCAAGCCAAGTTGGCCCTTCTGGCCAAAATCGCCAGAAAGATTCGAGGAAGTTAATTTCACGGGTTCAGGAACGACAACCTTGTCGCTCAATTTAAAATCCTGGATCATGGAACCTCGGGTCGATCGACCCGGGTTCACCTGAGTGTGCGCTCTCTGAACGGCGTGTCCGATTCGATTTCCGCGTGATCTTTGGTTTTCCCAAGCTCCATTTCCGGGCAACGGTTGAACCCCTCTCCGCCACGCGACACTCCACTTTCCTAGCACCGGGTTAACCCCCTGGTTCATCTGATTGTTAAAACAGATTTTTCCTTTAGAGGTAATTCCATGTTCCGTCCATTAAAAATGCCCAAGCGCAAGGGTTTCACGCTGATTGAATTGTTGGTAGTGATCGCAATTATTGCCGTGTTAGTTGGCCTGCTGGTTCCCGCTGTGCAAAAGGTGCGAACCGCCGCCAACTCAGCCCAATCAAAAAACAACCTGAAACAAATCGGCCTGGCTGTAGCCAATGCTGATACCACCATGGGAAAAATGCCCATGATGTTTGGCCAATATGGTTCCACAGAAGCCGGATCTTTCTGGTACAATATTTTACCTTACATCGAACAGGACAACCTGTTCAAGCAAGGGGTCAACGCCTCGCGCTCCGCGAGCCTGAAGGTCCTTCAAGCGCCCAACGATCCCACTCTCAAGAGTGGTACCTTTGAGCTGCTTCCCGCCATGGAAATGTGGTACGGCAGCAACTCGGCCACCCTGCCCACCGCCAATCCCATCCCGTCCTGGGCGACTGGTGGCACCACCTGGGGCATGACCAGCTATGCCGCCAACTGGCTGGTGTTCGGCGACATGGCCACCCCCCTGAACAGCACCCTCTCGGATGGCACGTCGAATACGCTGATCGTGGCCGAGCACTATGCCTTCTGCAAGCGGCCCTCGGGCCTGCCCCGCTCCGGGGCGCTGCTGTGGGCCTTCGGCGTGCAGCCCGGCCTGGCCACCGACCCGGTGCCCCTGAAGGGCAAGCAGTGGATCTGGGGCGCGCTCGATTCAGGGGTGCCCTGGAGCACCCTCCAGAGCCACCTGATCAACGCCCCTTACTGGGCGCGTTCCATCTGGGTGAACAACCCCAACGCTGTTGCGGCCAGCGCCAGCTACCCCTACCCGCCCTCCAATAAGCCCTGGCGCTGCCGCTGCCACCGCAAACCCGAATTCGGCCCGGCGGTAGACAATTCTCACCCGTTCAAAGAGCAGGGGTACGGCAGCTCGATCAACATCGCCATGGGGGACGGCAGTGTGCGCAGCCTGTCAAGCAGTATCACCGACGAGATTTGGTATTACTACGCCAGCCCGGACGAAGGTGATGTCAACCCCGACACGAATTGATAGTTGGCATTTTAGGAGATCCCCCATGAGGCCATTACTCTTGGCTCTGCTGGCCTGCTTTTTGACTGGCTGCTCTGCTTCCAGCTTTTTGCAGCCTGGTGATCAAGTGGTGGGAGAGCTTACCAGTGACGGGGGTGCCTCCAGCCCCCTGAAAATGTATGTGACCCTCAACCTGTTTCGCGACCGAAAAGGAAGCCGCGCGCCTGTGCCTTTTTCGTTGGGGATGGGGGCGGCATGGCCCGAGGCTGATTGCGAATTCATTGATTTGAACGGGGCTCCGCTTGGAGGCAAGCGCCATGTTCAATTCGAAGATGGCTGCTGAAGTGACGCAGCAAGCCCTTACATCGCCTCGGTCGAGGTGGCGGATATTCCCAAGGGGACGGTCAAGGTGAGGCTGACAACCCGTGTCAGAGCTTTTGCTACGGGGGTTGATTTTCAACCGGTGCTGGGCGAGTTTGAACTAAAACCTGCCCACTAGGCTAAAACCAATATAAAAAGCCCCGCATGTTTGCCGGGGCTTTTTTTATGGAATTATTTCAAGTGGGTCAGGCCGCATGTCGGCGCTCTTTGGCCTCGCAAAAAACATCTAGCATTTGCCGGTAATGGTGTTCGAAAGTCCATTGCCCGCCCGCCTTGCGCCCGGCTTGGCCGCAGGCCTGCCGCTTGGCTGGATCAAAGAATTGGGCCATTGCGGCAGCCAGTTCATGGTGCCTGTGCGGATCCTCAATCAGATAGCCCTCGCGGGGCGGACTCATCAACTCGCTGGCGCCGTTGTAGCGGGTGGTGATGACGGGCAGTCCGCAACTCATCGCCTCAGGAACCACATGGGAGCATGGGTCGTAAAAGGTGGGATGTACGAACATGTCGGCAGCGAAATATCCATCGCGCATGTCTGAGCAATAACCGGCAAAAACCACCCTGTCCTCTATCCCCAAACTGCGGGCCACAGCCCTAACCTCTCGGGTATTGGGGCTGCCTATCGCAAGCAGGCGGAAAGGCTGGTTTTTAGGCAATAGGGCAACGGCATGCAGTAGAGGAATGAGCCCCTTCAGCCGATAGTTCATGCCGCAAAACAGCGCCACCACCTCTTCGGGGCGGATGCCGTACCTCTCTCGAACCTGGTGGCGACGCAGGGGCCGATCCTGCTCGCTGAACCTGTCGGGGTTGGTGGCAATGCGCACGACGCGCAGGTCCTCGCCACGGATGCCGTAGTATTTTTGAAAATGCCCTCGCACCATCTCGCTGATGGCGATCACCAGCGAGCCGCGCTGGCCTAGATACTGTTTGCGCTCGATGGCCAAAAAACTCTGGTGAGCCAAATCGAATTTCTTGACCATCCGCATGAAATTGCGGCGGCCCTCGGTGGGCTCCTTCAGGATATTCTGGTCCGCACTGGCCGCATAAAGACCGCCTTGTGGATATAAAATATCCAAACCCCAAGTCTTGTCGAAGCCGATAGTCGCGTCGTGTTTGGCACCCTTAAGGGCCCCTAAAACGGCAGAGCCGAAGCGCCAGGGGCGCAACGATCTGGGCCAGTTGGAAACCGCCACATTGTGGAACACCATGCCTTTGGGCAATTTGGTATCGTCCCAACGCGAAGCATACAAGTGCAGCGTGTGACCGTCCTGTGCCAGCCGACAGGCCAGCGATGCGATGTACATCTCGCATCCGCCGCGCTCTGGCAGCACACTTTCATAGCAGAAGGCGATATCCATGCCTCGCGTCCCTGTCTTCGCTTTGCGTGTTCCCGGGTCTGAGTCTTCCATCCGTTATTATCGGCCCAAACTGCCCGCCAACTTCAATTGGCGGTTTAGGCGGCCTTTTCTGCAGGGTTTTGCCGGGTTTCCGGGTGCGCATTTTGGCCCTTTTTCAGCTTCAGCTTGCGATTGTGTTCGGCATACCGCCGATACTTGGCGCGCACCAATGCCCCAATCACCTTCAAGGCCCGGGAGTCTTCACCCAAGCTGCGGTAGGCCCGCCAAAATTCCAGCCGGTCGCGGGGTGTCACTCCCTCGACCTCGGAGGAGTAGAGCAATTGGGCCAAATCTTTCACCTGCCACACCCAGTAGGTGAAACGGTGACGGGCCAAACGGTGCAAGTCGATCATCACCACGCGGCCGCGCCAATCTACAGGGGGATTACGGAGATCGGCCTCATGCACATAGAAATGGCACAGGTATAGGTCCTTGTGGAAGCAGCGCCTGTCGTGCAGCAGGCGCGACAATCGGGCCATTTCCCAAGCCAGACCCCGCTTCATTTGGCGAAAAGCCTCTGGCGGCAACCCCTGCGAGGCCAGTGGAATCGCTTCATGCAGAGGTAGCATGCCAGTTAATTCCTCGGTGACGAGGACACTGGAAAGCTTGGTGCCTGGCCCAAGATATTCCGCCGCGGCCACCACCTCTGGCACCGGCACACCTTGGCGCTGCGCCCACTCCAGGTGCTGCCACTCTTGCAGCGCAGGCGACCATTTTCCACCCGGCACAAGCCAAGCAAACAACCCATGCAACCAAGGCAATTTGTTGTGGCGCTTCACATAGACCGCCAGATCGCGATCCCCACGGGGATCGTGCAGCGTCCAACGGGCCACACTACGGCCCTGCTTGGAGTGGAAACGATCGGTCAGGTTGGCGTTCATGATGGTTGCAGCCCAGTCATGGCCAGCCAAACGGGGCCAGTCTGCACGTTCCACCCCGCGTAGGGTTCCCTGGGTCCATGCTTTCCACCAGCCAAGGCTAGGCCTAGGCAGGCTCCGATACCGCGCGGTATTTCCAGCGGTGTCATCATTTTCCATCAAAACCCCTCCAGGTTGAATTATTTGCCCGGCGGAATCGCCCGCTTGGCGGGATTGCGCCAATTCAAGGGCATAGGCGCCGCGTAACGAGGCCAAATGGCCGGCATCAACACCGGCGCAGGCCAGTTCCTTGCACAAACGCTTGAGATCCCGCCCTCTCTGAAGCCATCTGAGTCTGGATCGCTTGGCCCCACCTGGCACCAACACCACTACGGATTGATTGGATTCTCCGCCGGTTTGATCATTGCCCGCAGCAAAAGAGTTGGCACCGCTGGATAGCATACAACCGGCCCCATGGACCCGGGCCAAAGCACGGCCTGTTTCAGCCATCACTTTTCCCACGCGGGCATTGCGATTTGCCCCGGGAAGAAGCAGCCATTCCAGCAGGGGAACCTTATTGGCCGCAGGTTCGAGCATCACGAAGGTGGCGCTTCGACCGGTGCCCACCGCACTCCGTCCAACTGCCAGAACCCGCGGCCCGGGAACCGCATGTTTCTCCAACTGGTGGTAAAGACTGGCTTCGCGGCATTCCCTCGAATGCCAAAGAGGCGATTCGGCATCGGTTTCCTTGGCCATTCGGCCGCGAATGACTGCCTCACGGTTGTCTGGCAAGCGGAGGGTACCGGTGAAATGTCCGGTTTCCGCCAGACTTGTGGCGCTTAACAGGGCGTCATCCAAAAGCTTGCGCTGCGGTTTGCCGGCCTTGCTGTCCTCGGGCGGCCAGGATGATGTGACCATCATGTCTTCGCCTGCCAGCGGAATCCAATCAAGCCCTTCACCCCTGCCCGAACCCAAACGCTTTTCGCGCACATGGCGCCGCTTCAACAAGTGGTTGGCTTGGGCAAAAACCAATTCCTCGGCATTGCGTTCCAAATCGGGCCTGAGCAGCCACTTCCGCTCTTCGCGGGTGAACTCGCCCGGGTCATACGATTCGCCCCGACGCATTGCGAAACCACCCCACAGGCAACCTGCTCTGCGGCGGGCTTCGCGTAAATAGGCTCTCAGCAACAACTGCCTTTCGCGTTGGCTGGCCAGGGCTTCGTCGACGGTGGCGTGCAGGGCAGCGAGGTCACGCAAGCGGTCGTCCCGGCGCAACTCGACCAGCCGTTTGGACCGTTGCCAGTCGAGCAGGGTTGGTTCGCCCGTGTCCACATCCACCAGAATGTGTTTGGCGTAAAGATCTTGGTGGGAAAAACCCGCCGCATGCAACCGAGCCATGGCCCGGCCCAACTTGATTGCAGCGCGCCGCCTACGCCACGGGTTTAGGTCTTCGGTCAGAAACATTCCCAGATCAGCGGTTGACTGTTTTTCGGCCACCAGCAGGAAGTGCCTGCCACGGCTATCGCGCCCAAAGGCGATCCAGCCCGGCCCTGGCAGTTGTTCCCTTTCAAGGTTATTGAGGAGCCGCGCCTCACGATGCGACAGGGACACAAATCCCAATCCGTCGCGCCAGGCTTTCCAGCGTTGGCCCCATTTGACGCGCGTTTCAATTTTCAAAAAGGCGCAAACGCCATTTGTTGACCCGGATGGCCCTAAATGTGTGCGTCGCACATGCCTATCGCGGTGGCCGGTGACGCGCACTCCCGCCATGGCAGTGAGGCGGTCAGGGTCGGTTAGCCCCCATGCGCTCAGACGGGCCCGCCAATTGGGATGGGCTACCAAACGGGCCACAGGGCGTCGTTTCACCCCCAAAAGCCGGCAGGCGAATCCAAGCAACCCCAGTAGCAAGAAACTCAAGAGAATCATCCGGCTGTCCTCGCCATGGGAAGCGGATGGCCGCCATGAATCCCCAACAATGTTCTGGAGGCTTCGTACACCTCGTCCACGCTCAGCTCTGTCATACAGCGGTGGTGGCCCAAAGGGCACACCCGGCTCTGGCATGGCCCGCAATCGAGTCGCTTCTGCAAATGGATGGAGCGAGGGTGCCAGGTCTCGGTCCAGCCAATATGGGTGGGACCAAAAAGCGTGACTACCGGCACATCAAAAGCCTGTGCGAAATGGCGTGGGCCACTATCAGTGGTGACAAGCAAGGTTGACCGCTTCACGCATGCCTTGCTCAAACCCAAGCTTGGTTCAGGCCCGTGTGGATTGGCCAGTGGCTGAACCATGGGATGGTTGGCATCGCTAGCAATGGCCTGAGCCAACTGGGCTTCTGCTGGGCCGCATAGCAACAGCACGCCGAAACCCTGATGCGCGAACCGCTGGGCCAACTGGGCAAAGCTGGCGCGTGGCCAAAACTTGGCCAGACCAAATGCCGCCCCCGGATTGAGGATCACCACCGGCCTGTATGCAAAACCAGCAAGCCCCCAGACTTGGTTAGCCGCAGCCTCGTCTGCTTGCAGGGTGGCCAGCCGCAATACCTTGCCTGGTTCTTCGGTTCCCGCTGCCATGGCAATGCGGTTGTATTCCAACAGGGCGGGATGAAT
>Ga0255132_1000025_pt1 | contig 58137 bp, 42 predicted proteins | sample Law_Law_RepA_8d_FD_188551 | JGI IMG/M metagenome (GOLD analysis project Ga0255132, IMG submission 188551) | Freshwater microbial communities from St. Lawrence River, New York, United States - Law_Law_RepA_8d | ecosystem: Environmental > Aquatic > Freshwater > River | place: USA: New York...
CTTCAGGAGATTCATGGGGAAGTTTTATTACTTGCACTGTGATATTGTCTGGGCCGCCACGGAGATTTGCCAAGGCGACCAAATACTCGCAGGCATTTTGAGGCGATAGCAACCATGCCGCCTGAGCCATTTCCGTATTGCCAACTGGCCCAGAAAGACCATCGCTGCAAAGCAGGAAGGTATCACCCGGTCTGAGAGGATGAGGCCCTTCGATATCAACCTCAACCATTTGATCCGGCCCAAGGCAGCGCAAAATTTTATTTTGCATCACATCTTTAATGCGCTCGGGAGGAACCTTGCGTATTCGTGCCGTCTCCCAAAGGTAACTATGGTCGAAGGTGATTTGGTCGATATTTTTGGAACGGATCCGATAAACTCGACTATCGCCAACATGCCCCACCCAAGCTCCTTCTTCGCGCAAAGCAAGAACCGAACAAGTTGTACCCATATTGTAAAAGTGAATGGCCTCGTTGCCACGCCGCTTGATGGAACCATTTGCATCTTGCAAGGCCATGCGAAGGGCCAAGGCTGCCCCTTGATGAATATTCTTGGCGAAAGCGAGGGGAACGATCTGCACCGCCAACTCGCTGGCCTTTTCCCCCCCCAAGTGGCCCCCCATGCCGTCAGCTACCAAAAACAGATGGCCCTGCGACTTGAATTGTGTTTCATTAGCAGCCGGAACAGCAGCCAAATTGTCTTGGTTATTTGCACGACGCATCCCGGTGTGGGAAAAATGCCCATACTCAACGGGAAATGCTTCCATCTAAACTCGTTCCGGGTCGTGATATTTTTTGATATACACTAGATTCCTAGTATTCCAAGAATCCTGATGACTCATCTTGACAGGCAACCCCGCTTTTTTCTACGGGGTCTGAGCCAATAAACCGGTGGTTTTTCAAATGGCAATCGATTGCCATTTGGGTCGACGACCACCATTCAAACCTGCGGGAATCAACATGGGAAGGTTTCGAATTAGCTGCCTTGCTGGTGCCTGCGTGCTTATGGCCTCGGGGTGTGTTGTTCGACGATTCACCGTTGATAGTTTCCCACAAGGCGCCACCGTCTACAGGGATGGCAGGCCAATTGGTGTGACTCCAGTGGATGACCCATTTGTTTACTATGGCACTTACCGTTTCACTCTGGTGAAGGATGGTTTTGAAACACAGCATGTGGACCAGAAGGTCCAGACTCCTTGGCATAGTTTCCCAGGTTTGGATTTCTTCACGGAAAACCTTTGGCCTTTTGAAGTGAAGGATCACAGGCGTTACACATACACGCTTCAGCCTAAACAGGCTGTGAATGAGAATGATGCGCTCAATAAGGCCGAAATGCTACGTCAAAGGGGCAGAACCTTACGAACCGAGTCGGTTCCAGACGGCGACGCACCACCTCCTCTGCCCAATTCAGTTGCGCCTGGCACTGGGCCCACACTGCCTCCAGTTGGAGGAACACCAGGTACGGTTCCACTGCCACCCATTACCTCGGGTTCGGATGGGGCAAGCCGATAGCCTTTGGTTTCATCCTTTTGTGAGCAATCATTTGAGAAGATAGCGCCTAATTTTTGACAGATTGCCAATCCATTCAGATCGGTCTTCATAAGGGCAAGAAGCCACCCAAGCTCCTTTTGCGCCATTTGGTAATGGAACCAAAAGGACCAGCTCTTCAGTTTCACCGTTGATGGTGGAACGGAAGAAATCAGGGTAATCGGCAAGCGGGACCAATTTCACGACCGGGGAATCACCCGATTCTGGCGACTGCAAAAGGCGCCAGTGTTCCCAGTTTTTTTGAAGCAAATCAAGTTGATTAGCAGGAGGGTTAGCTGCAATCGCCATAAGTGTAGAATTAGTTTTTAAGCCACCTTCTAACGAGGTGGAACGCTTTTTTCTTCCCTGAAAAACCATCTCAATTTCGAATGGGCTTTTGGTTAACCCTGGTTTCACTTCACCGCTTAATGGTTTTGTAAAAGCGTTTTTCTCCTCTGCTTGAAGCACCCGCCAAATGTCAGGGTCCAAAGTCAGTTTTGAGCCAAAGGCCACAACGCTTAGTTCGCGCATGGGTTGTGGTTTCCAATCAGCCCGCTCATCCCCCAGTTCCAACCCACTCCACCATGCTTTGCTTTCATTTTCCGGAAGCTTGGCAGCCAAGCCGGCAAACCAATAAATATAGCCGCGCCTTGCAAGAACCGATACTGAACCGAATAACCTCACTGGGTCGCCCTTGCCGTCAGAATTGTCACCTGTGTCAACAACCTCAAGCGCCCAATTGGTGGTACAGGGTTCGCTTCCAATCAGAATGGGGTCTTCCTGTTTTTTTAGCGCTAGCTGAAACCTTGGCTCGGGAAAAACAGCTTGTAACCGGGACAATGTCATTGGCTCAAAATCTTCAATATCTGGCACCTGTTCGGGTTGATCCTCGATACCAATAAGCAACCGGGTGCTGTTGGTAGGGTTGACCCAATCTTGTTCCCAAGAAGCCCCTTTTCTCCCAATCCTTGTAGGCTTGGAAATAAATCCAGCCTCCGGTGGGCGAAAACGCAAATTCATTTGGAACGGAATCGATTTTGCAATAGAGTTTTTTCGGGAGTTGAGTTGAGACAAATGCCAGTAGTTAATAACCATTAACAATGCGCATGCCCCTGAAACAAACACCAGCAGAAGATAAGTTGCCAGCAACCAACTAGGAATTGGTTGCGATTTTTTTTTAGTTGCCATGAATTCATCGGGGGAAGAATTTAAACCGTCATTTAATTGCGACAAACCGCCATGCGGGTTGGACGGCTGAAGCACAATGGCACGATGGCATCTGGGGCAATGGATACGCCCAGGAGCGGGAAGAGTCACCACTAAACGGGCCCGGCAATCAGGATTTGGGCAAATCTCGGTTACAGTCATCCAAATCCCCTACTAAAGCGGCCAGACTTTGGCACCGGAAGTCACTAAAAGACAGAATATAACCCCCAACCTTTAAACTGGGCCCATTTATTGGATTTTGCAGGCCAATTTTCCGATTAATAAATTAGCCTTATGGCTGCTTCGGGGTTTGTTTTCCCGCCAGTGAACAAACTCCCCCACCTTGGCAAGGATGCCAAACCATGCTCCCCCTTACTTTTCGCAATATTTGCTGCGTGGTCGCCTTACTGGGGATAACCAGTTGGCAATCATATGGACAATCCAAACCAAATTTGCCGCAATCAAAGGGATTAGATGCTGATTTGGGTGTTCCCCAAGCCATCGTAGATCAAGAAAGCCATAGTTGTCAGGAATGTGCTGAAGGTGATTCATGCGGAAAGCACAACAAACCCTGCTTGCAAAAAATTTGCGATTGGATCGGTTATGCCCCCATGCGAACCGGATCAACCTGTGGTTATTCACGTAGTTGGAAGCGTCGGCCTGACCTTTACTTATATTTTCGGGAACCTTGCAGAATAGCAGCACCGGCTCCTGGTGTTTGCGAACCTTGTAATCGATATCTCCCTGCAACTGGAAGGGGGGTTGAACCACTAGGCGACCCTTTGCCACAGCGCGCCGTAACTGGATCAATCAAAGAATAGCTTGTCAATCAATTTGCACCCGATTGCAAAATAAATAATTCGATCAATGAAATACGGATGAGCCGGGAAAAATCTTAGCTTATCAAGGGGTTTTACAAGCTACCTCCAAGTGGAAATTTTGCCGAATCCCGTTTAAAAGCCCCTATTTTCCCCGTAATTTTAAGTTGCCCCAAACCCCCTTTGCGTCATCTCTAACCACGAGGTTGAGCCAGTTTTTCCATGACCTCTTGGCATTGAGGCAGCGGGTCCTTAAGTTTTATTTATCACCGGGAAGAACCTGTTCCAAACCCATCGGAACCGGATCACCAAAACACTCCTGCGGCGCCACTTCCGACCCACACCAGGGAAGGTGAGGAGCTTGCTTTGACTTTTCAGGAATTAGCCAGCTCTGAATTTTCGCAGCTTCTAAGCGCGAAAATTGGCTCTGGTCCCTACAAACTCTGGTTTGAAGAACAAACCCGTTTGGAGTGGAATCCTCCCACCCTGACAGTTGGTGTGCCCAATCGTCATTTTGTGGAATGGCTTTCCGAACGATATGGAAAGATCCTTGGTAGTGTTGCCACCGAGCTGGCCGGCGAACACGCCAATGTGGTCATTCGCATCGATCAGGAACTCTTCCGGCAGATGCGGGCCAAACAAAAAGATGCCGTTTTATTGCAGCCGCAATCGGCGTCCCCTACGCCAAAACCATTAAAAAGCCTGGATACCCAACAAGCAAAAACCTCGCCTGATAAGCGAGCCCCTAGGCGATTGAGAAAGCTGGAGGAATTTTTCCCAGGAAACACCAATCGCTCGGCGTGGACTGCAGCCATGGCTGTTAGCCAGAGGCTGGTCAGTTCTGGAACCGTCATTTTCCAAGGTGGAAACGGAACTGGAAAGACTCACCTTTTGGAAGGCATTGCTTGGGCTGCGAGAAAAACGGGGGGCGGCCAACGCACCCTGCTACTTTCGGTTGAGGAATTCGTTCAAAAATTCCTGCAAAACATTCGAATGGGTTCAATGGCAGGGTGGAGGCGGTGGATCCGCTCCCACGAATTATTTTTGCTGGACGATTTGCACCGCCTCTCCGGCAAGCAATCTACCCAAGAAGAATTACTTTATTTTTTGGATTATCTCCAGCGTCAGGGTGGCGTTTTCGTGGGTACCATGGGCGACCCGACCAAACGAGAATCCGGTTTGATTCCAGAATTGGCGGATAGACTTGTCGCCGGGCTCAACCCGCGATTGTTCGCCCCCGACCGAGAAGCGAAAGGCTGTATTTTCAAGCAAACCCTTGGATCATTGGAGCCCATTTTGCTTGCGGGTGAGGTAACCGATTGGGTAGGCAATCATTTACAAGGAAGTGCTCGCGAAATCCAAGGGGCGGCCAATACCCTTTGGCTAGCCGCAAAAATAGCTGGCAGCCCCATCGATATGCCTTTGGCTACCGAAACACTTGGACATTTAGCCCAAACCACTAAGGCTCCTAAACAGCTGGAAGATATTGAAGCCTGCGTAGTTAGCGTGCTTGGAGTTGCACCAACGGCTCTTCGCGGTAAATCCAGAGACAAACGACAATCTGTGCCCAGGTTTCTGGCAGCCTATCTGGCACGAAAACACACAACAGCATCCGCAACTGAAATTGGCATATTTTTAGGGGGCAGAAGCCACAGTACCGTGCTCGGATGCGACAAGAAAGTTAAACAGTGGCTTGAAAAAGGTACAGAATCCAAAGACAGGCCGCCAGGATTGGAAGTGTTAATCGCCCGTTTGGAAGGAAGCTTACAATCGGGAAGCCAAGGGCATCATCCGCCCTTGGCATTATGAACTTAGCCACAAGGTTGAGGATATTACCCCCTCAGTTGTAAACCTCTTCCTCAGGTGGATGAGGTTGGAAAATAAAGCGGGTAACAGCTGGTTTTCCACATTTCCAAAAGATGGTAAGAGCGGCAACCCAAATGTAGATTTGTGAAACCTGATTAGCCAAAAGCCAAGCTATTGTATCTTCATTTCTATTATCAATAGCCCACCCGCGATATTTGACATAATATAAAATAAGCATAACTAATGTAATTATAAAAACCATGGTGCAAAAGATTGGATAAGCGAACCACTTTAAATAATCTGAGAAACCTTTGTATTGAACCCTCTTGATTTGGTTTAAACTGCGGGTTCGATTGTTAAAGCCGCAATCAAGGCAAATAACCTGCTTTTCGCTTTCAAGCTCTTTTGCGCAGTTAGGGCAACGAGGCACTTCAACTTCAGTAATGGAGCCATATGCACCACCGTCATCATCTTCGTCATCTTGTTTTTTTTTGGCTACTTCAGGGGCTTTGACAGGTATGCTGGCCTTAGCCGGAGCGGCGGACTTGGTTTTGGGGGCATTTATATTGGAAGGCTCAGCCAACTCTGATTCAGCAACAAAAATTTGTTCACAACCTTTGCAGCGCATTTTTGCCCCCAAGCTTTTGACTTGGATGCGGAATTTTTTTTCGCAAAATGGACAACCAACCACGGCCAGCGCTTCAGACATTTTCATGATCCTTTTCAAAGCGTTAAAGAAAACTCAGAAACCCTTCCAATTGGCTTCAAATTGAATGGGGCCTAAACGGTTTTCCTAAAAATGGCCTTTATTTTTACCCTGCAATTTTTATACGGCAAATCTGCCGAAGATGTTATCCACAGCAAGCGTTAATCCAATTTGGGTTAAACAACCTAAGCCCAAGGTGCCCAATCCTTGTCAGTCCAATCCCCCAACAAACTACTTGTTAGCGTCGCCACCTACAACGAGGCGGAAAACATCGAATCGTTGCTGGGTTCGATTCGGCAGTATGTAAAAAATGCGGACATTTTAGTAGTGGACGATGGATCTCCTGACGGAACGGGGCAAATTGTCGACCGGTTGGCCAAAACTGATCCAAAAATTCGTGTCATCCACAGGGCTGGAAAATTGGGCTTAGGAACCGCCATGCTTCGGGCCATTGAGCATGCCATCAGCAATCAGTACGACCTGCTTCTAACCATGGATGCCGACTTCAGCCACCACCCATCGTATATCCCAGCAATTCTGGGAGGCATGAAGAACAAGGATGTGATGATCGGCTCCCGTTATGTTTCAGGCGGTGGCGTACGAAATTGGCCATTTACCCGAAAAATGATGAGCCATGGGGTTAACCTGTTTGCTCGTGGAATGTTTGGCCTGAGAGCCAAGGATACCAGTGGCGCTTTCCGGTGTTACCGAGTGCCAATGCTAGCAGGTGCAGGCCTAAAGCGAATGGAATCGCTTGGGTATTCATTCCTTGAGGAATTGCTTCACCGATGCAATCTGGTTGGTGCCAGAATCGGTGAAACACCGATCATTTTTGAAAATCGACGCAACGGCACATCGAAGGTCAACTTCGTGGAAGCGTTCCGCTCGCTCGGTATTTTGATGAGACTCGGGCTTCATACCTTGATAACAAAACGGGTTGCCTGCAAGAAAAATTGGCACTTGGAACCAATCCGGAATGTTACGGAAAAACGGCGTGCAGCCTGAATGGTCTTTATCGTATCTTGAATTCCCTTGGCTTCCCAAGGGATGGCATCATTTGAAAGTGGAATGGTTTGGCGATCAGCTAGCAAATCTTCAGCCGTTCGTTCCCCAAGCCACAAGAGTAACTATCAAACAATCTGGCCATGTTCATGAAAAGCTATTAGCCAGCGTTTTAAGCGGAAAAACACCGGCAAAGCAATTACCCATGATATATTTCGATCGTTCTGCCTGGGCCTTGGCAGTGCTTGAACATCTCAAAGACGTTCCACTTGGATCAGTAATAACCTACAAGGAGCTCGCAACCTTGGCGGGAAATCCCCAAGCGGCCAGGGCTGTGGCACGGGTTTGCGCCTCAAACCGGATCTGCCTGGCAATCCCTTGCCACCGCGTCGTAGCAACCAATGGGGAGCTTGGCGGATTTTATTGGGGCATTCCCCTCAAAAAATCTATTCTTGAATGGGAAAAAGCTCAGGCTAACCACCTCATGCAAGCTTGACATTTTCAGGGCCAAGAACCGATTCCAACTCATCGAGCGGCAACTTTTGCGGGTTGATGGAATAGCCGTTACCCAACTTCATGGCACAACCTCGACCTGCAGCGTCCTCGATTTTGAGAGTAACCCCCAATGGCCCAGGGGCTTTGCGAAGGATTCGAGCAACCAAGTCGAGATCAGATGAATCATTACGTTCCAGGGAAACCCGCAAAAACAGTGCCCTTGCAAGCTCCTTGCGCGCCGTTTCCAAGTCCAGTATTCGGGATACGATCAGGTTGGGGGCCTCCCCTCGGCGTTCAAGGCGGCCCTTAATATAATAAACTAGATCTGGTTTTGGATCTTCTTTATGCTTAGCCAAATCATCAGGCCAGATGACGCAGTCAATACCACCGGACAAATCCTCTAGCCGAAATCGCAGAAATCGGGAATTACCATTACGGGCCTTTTTGGTGTTGGATGACTTCAAATTCACAAGAAGCCCTCCAACAACAACCTCATCCTCAGCTTGAGCGTGAGCAAACTGCTCAATGGTATGGGTGGCGAACCTTTTCAGTTCACGCTCTTGGGACGCCAAGGGATGACTGGAAAAGTAAAAGTCGAGAACCTCTTTTTCCTGGCGCAACTTTTCGGCATCCGGCCATTTAGGAACATCGGGGAGGCTTGATAGTGGCCCCCCCTCCGCCGACTCAGCGATTTCCTGGGTTTCGAAAAGGCCTTTTTGCCCCATTTTCCTGTCAGCATGTTTCTCCTGGGCGGCTTGGACAGCTCCTGAAATCCCCATCATGATCTGGGCCCTATGCCCACCCAAAATATCCATGGCACCAGCTTTGGTCAGTTTCTCCATGGCAGCCTTGGGCACAAGGCGAGGATCGACACGTTCGGTCAGGTCGTAAAGGTCTTTGAACCTTCCCCCCTCGTTACGAGCCCTGACAATCTCAACGGCTGCAGCCCTTCCCACTCCCTTAATTGCCAACAATCCAAATGTGATTCTGCCCTCCCGTGTCGCTTCAAACTCGACTTCGCTTGAATTCATATTGGGGGCCAAAACCTCGACCCCGCTTTTTCTCGCTTCGGCGATATGCTCCACCATGACATCGCGTTTGTTGCCATCCTCTATTTCGCTCGAAAGCAAAGCCGCCATGAATTCTGAAAGATAATGAGCTTTCAGGTATGCCGTTTGGTAACCGACCATCGCATAAGCGGCGGTATGGCTTTTGTTAAAACCGTAACCGCCGAACACCACGATGAGCTGAAAAATCTCCTCGGCAATTTCCTGCGCCAAACCCCGCTCGACAGCACCGCGAAGAAACTCTGCTTTTCGCTGGTCGATAATGTCGTATTTCTTTTTTGAAATGGCTTTGATGCAGGCATAGGCGCTTGAGAGCTCAATTCCCCCCAGACGATTCAGGATGCGCATGATCTGTTCTTGATAGACCATGACCCCATAGGTTTCTTCCAGTACTTCCTTAATCACCGGGTGGGCGTAGGTGGGTTTTTCCCTGCCGTGTTTGCGGTTCACATAAGAGTCGACCATGCCGCCTTCCAGCGGGCCGGGGCGATAAAGTGCCATGAGGGCGATGATGTCGCGAATATTGTCCGGTTTAAGCTTTTTGAGCAGTTCACGGATGCCGTTACCTTCCAACTGAAAAACGCCCTTTGCATCGCCGCGCTGCAACAGCTTATATACATCAGGGTCGTCGAGGTTCAGTTTTCGCAGATCTATGCGCTTGGCGTGATTCCGTTCAATCATGCGAAGGGCATTTTCCAACATGGTAAGGGTTCGCAGACCAAGAAAATCCATCTTCAGCAGGCCGGCCTTCTCCAAATCCCCCATCACCCACTGGGTGGTTACGGCAAAGGCAGGGACTGAGCCGTCTTCACCTTTTCGCACCATGCGCTGGAGGGGTACATAGTCAACCAGTGGCCCGTTTGAGATCACAACACCCGCTGCATGGGTGCCCACATTGCGGTTTGTACCTTCCAGCTTGAGTGCTGTTTCCAGGACTCTGGCCACATCACCGCTTTCATCGCGGGCGCGGCGCAGGTCTTGGCTTTCCTTGAGTGCTTCCTCGAGGGTTACACCCGGGCGGTCAGGCACGAACGATGTAAGCAGGTTTACCTTTTCCAAAGGAAGGTCATAAACGCGACCGACATCCTTGATGGCCGCCTTGGCAGCCATGGTGCCAAAAGTCCCGATCTGGGCAACACTAGCCTCGCCATAGCGCTGGCGGACATATGCAATGACCTCGTCACGGCGGTCCTTGCAGAAATCGATATCGATATCAGGCGCCTCGGCCCGATTGGGATCAAGAAATCGTTCAAAAAGAAGATCGTATTCCAGTGGGCACACATGGCTCAATTTCAGGGCATAGCTTACCAGCGCTCCGCAGGCTGACCCTCTGGCCCCGCAAGGAATGCCTTTTTCCTCGGCAAAGCGGACAAAATCGCGGACCACAAGAAAATAACTGGCAAAACCCATGCGGCAAATAATGGATAGCTCATGGTCCATCCGCTCAAGAACTGGTGCGGGAATATCACTACCGTAACGGTCGACCACGCCTTCCATGCACAATTCGCGTAGATAATCCTCAGGACTTTTGCCTTGGGGTGGTAGATAAACCGGAAAGTGCCTCTTGGTTAGGTCCAGTTTGATATCGATCGAATCGGCGATTTCCTGGCTTCGCCTTACAGCCGCCTCATGCCTCGGAAAAAGGGAATACATCTCCTCTGGCCCGCGGACATGGAATTCCCTCGACCCATATTTAATCCTATTAGGATCGGTAAGAAGTTTCCCAGTATTGATGCATAGGAGCACATCATGGGCCTGCCAGTCATCTGAAGACAGGTAGTGAGCATCGGAAGTCGCAACCAGTGGCAAACCCACCTTGTCGGCTACATCGATGGCTCCATCCATGCAAAGGCGCTGGATCTCCAACCCATTATTCTGGATCTCAACAAAGAAGTTATCCCCAAAATTTTTAGCAAACCATTCAGCCAACTTGCGGGCCTCGGAATGCTGATCTTTCAGTATCAGCTCGCTAAATTCGCTGGAGGCGCAACCGGACAGGATCACAAGGCCTTCCTTGTGCGCCAAAAGGGCTTGCTTGTCGATGCGAGGGACATAGTGGTAGCCCTCGAGAAAAGCCAGGGAAGACAACTTGATCAGGTTTTTAAAACCTTGCTGATTTTTAGCCAAAACCGTTAGGTGGAAGCCGGCATCGCCGCGCTTTCGCGCCTCTTTTTCAGTTCTGGAACTTGGTGCTACATAAGCCTCATAACCAATGATCGGGTTGACGGAATTGGCCCGACATTCCTGATAAAACTCCAAGGCACCGTACAAGTTGCCGTGATCTGTCAGGGCCACAGCATTCATGCCGCGGCTCTTTACTGACTGTACTAATTCGGGAATTCTGGATGCCCCATCCAGAAGGCTGTAATGGCTGTGACAATGTAGATGGGCGAAAGGTCGGTTTGATGGGGCCATAGTGGCATCCTGATCTTAAGACTATTGGGTAACAATCCCCCAACAACTATTGATTCTAACGGGCTTAAGATTCTCCTCTTTCGCCCATGGAGAAAATTGTCCCAAAACCATGCCGGGCTTGAACTTCAGGTCAACTAGGGTTGTCAGGACCGCTCGATTGAAGCATTTATTTCGTCATTCACAACGGGATCAGCCAAGGCTAGCGCATAACGGGCCAAGGCTATCTGAACTGCCAAGATTCGCTGGGTTGAGGCAAAATCTACAGTCGAACTTTGTCCTGATTCGATTTGATTTCCTTGCATTTTTTCAGTGGCCAAACAAAGGTTCCAATGCAAGAAATCCAGCAATTCAGATAATCGGGCCACCTGGGTCGGAGACATGTGCGCAGGTAAAGGCGGCAGGGCACTTTTTCCAAAAAACACCAAGCCCTTATCGCTGTGGACATTTCCCGGTTCCGGGTATTTCCAAGGCCCATCAATTGGCGCAGTTTCGCCCCCCCATGGAGCTACATAGCGGCCCAGAGTGGTGTTGCCCGAGGTATCGCTTGCTTTTCCAGATTTGGCATCAATTTCAGCGGGCTGCCGGGGGGATGCTTGCTCACTTTGAATGTCTTCCAACCTTTTTTGGATATCCGCTGACGATCCAAAAAGAATGGCGGTTTTGCCAATCTGAATACGGTCGCCGGGCAATAGGCACCTCAGATTAATGGGTTGACCATTCACCCTCGTGCCGTTGGTGCTATCGAGATCAACCAAAATGACTTCGCCCTTTTCGACGCTAATTTTTGCATGAAAGCGGCTAACCCTGTCATCATTTAGCCGTAGGCTGTTCTCATCTTCACGCCCAATGGAAACGGGGGATGAAAGGGCACGAAAAAACCGCCCTTTTTCAAAGCCTTCTAAAATCTGAAAAGTTAATTCCATGAATTTTTTCGCCAGTGCCTAATGGCCAATTTGATTCGTTTAAAATCCGCCCGCCGAATTATCCACCTTCCTGACCCATTGGGCAAATCAAAGGAGTGAGCATGCTCATGGAACGAAACCAAGTTTCCTGGCGCTTGGCCACTTGGCAAGTTCCCTCAATGATTTTGCGTTCAGCCTCCGGAAGGCTTAATTTTCCATGCACGACATCCATAAGTTGGCAATAACCAACAGCTTGGCTGGCTGTTTTCCCCCATTCGCCATAGCGTGCTTTCAAATCCCGTACTTCTTCCATCCATCCACCCTGGATCATTTCCCGACTTCTCAGGGCAATGCGTTCACGCAGCAAATTCCTTGGCCAAGCAAGCCAGACCCAGCGCTCATCTCCTTCTGGTCCTTCGGGAACTTCCCTGCCCCATTGGGCCTGGAATTTAGTGATAGTTTCCCCGGTGAGCTCCAGAACCTCCAAGGCCCTTACCAGCCTTCGAGAATCGTTTGGGTGTATGCGTTTGGCGGCCGTAGGGTCTTTCTCGGCAAGCCTTTTGTGAAATTCCAAGGGCCCCTCTGCCAGAGCCTCCTCTTCCAGTCGCCTCCTAATAACATCTGATCGTGGAGGAGCTTGAGCCATGCCATGAAAAAGCAACTGAAAATACAATGCTGTGCCACCAACCAAAATGGCTTTTTTACCTTCACCCAAAATTGATTGGATGGTTTGCCGGGCCAAATCAAACCACCAGCCCGCACTTGCATCTTCACCAGGGTCGAGAAGGTCTAGCAAATGATGCGGTATCTCTGCCCTAATTGCCGGGCCGGGCTTGGCAGTTCCAAGATCAAAACCACGAAAAAGTGTCATGGAATCGACACAAACAATCTCGGCCCCTGATTTTCTGGCCCAAGAAATGGCAAGCTCAGATTTTCCACTGCCGGTAGGCCCTGCAATCACGCTGCAGCGTCGAACCCAAGGCAATGCACTTTCTTTTTCCCTGAACATAAAAAGAACATAGCCCACGGTAGACCGCCGTGAACAAATGCAACAAGATTTTCCGGTAAGGAAATGGAAAAAACCAATCAGGCTGAATTGCGAACCAATTGCCTTTTATCCAACAAAGCAAGGCTTTCGACCACAATCGGTTGGTCCAACTTTGCCAAATCGGCAGGACTAACCAAAAATGAACGCATGCTAGTGTTGCCTCGAACCATCACCTTGGGCAAATCCAAAATGGAAGCGTCCCACAGGGCTGGCAAGCGATAATTTTTTCCAATTGGTGGCACAGCGCCGAATTCGCAATCCGGAAAAAGTAACCATGCCTCCTGACTGGTTCCCAGGCGGGCGGGTCCGGAAACGGCAATTTCCAGTCGGGACAAATCCAAGCGCATATTGGCTGGTATCAAAACCAAAGCTGGCCCAGTCGGCAGATGTACCAAAATATTTTTAAGAACCGGGGAGCCCCAGCGACTCAGTACTTTGAGACTGCTGGCAGCACAGTAAGAGGGTGCGTGATCAAGCCAAATGTGAGTGATCCCTGACTGGGTTAAAACCACATCCAAAGAATTTTGCATCCACATGCACATGATGCACCTCGGTTGAAGGATGAAGGCGCAAAGCCAAGCCTCCCGTACAACCCAAACTACCCATTATCCCCAAAAATACACCTGCTTAATTTGGTTCTTTTGGTTTCCCTTCCCCAAATGGTCCGGATGTACGATCTTTATCAATAAGGACGCCTCCAAAATGCTTTCACAGGAACCCGCGTGAACCCTTATTCTCCTTTTCCCAAGCGTTGGAAATGGCTGCGCAAGCCGCCCTCAACCCAACCTAAAATCGCTTTCATCGATTTTGACGGCACGCTTTCAAGAATTCGTGCAGGGTGGTTACCCGTGATGCGGGCCATGATGCTGGAAGAATTGGGGACACGAAGCGGTCACCCCATTACGGATGCGCTGATAAGTGAGGTGAATGATTTAATTTCGCGCAACAATGGTAAACCAACATGGCACCAAATGGCCTGCCTGCATCAAAAACTACTCGAACAGGGGTGCGCTGCAGAACCGGTTGCAACCTATTTGGACAAGTTTCATGATTTGCTTGCCAAACAAATCAAACCAAGGGTGGAAGGGCTTATGGATGGGTCATGCCCTCAGGAAATCTGGCAGGTACCCGGGGCCAAAGAGTTGATAACTGTGCTGGCCGAGAGGGGGTTTCATCTTCATTTGGCAAGCGGGACCGAGAAAGGTGCTGTAGTTCGCGAGTTGGGCCTGCTGGGCTTAGATGGCTGGTTTGGCAATGAAGTCAGTGCCCCGCACCTAGGAGACCCTGGCTTTAGCAAGGAAACAGCCCTCCAAGAGATCTGCCGGCGCACCAAAACAACCTTGAATGAAGTTTTGGCGATCGGCGATGGCCCTGTGGAAATTGAGGTTACCAGCCGGTTGGGGGGCTGGACCTTGGGGGTTGCAGGCCACGAAGACAATCGCCAGGGTTTTGACCCTTGGGTAGCAGAAAAACTGGATCAATCGGGGGTACATGCGTTGGTGGATCACTACACACCGGCTCGCGAAATGCTGGAATGGTATCTATCCGGGCCCAGCTAATTTCATTTGGCTTTTATTTTGGTGATACCAGCTCAAAAGCTTTCATGATCGTGGAATCACGGCAATAGAGTACCCCGTCACTGAATGCGGGGAGTGCCCGTATTTGGCCTTTGAAAACTTGAGCGTTTGCCAAAACTTTCAATTCTTTTGGATTAGATTGCAGCAAAAGCATTTGGCCGTTTTCCTGCATCACCAAAAGGCTTCCGCCGGCACGTAGTATCCAGCCACAGCCGGTTCCGGGTTTGGACCACATCACTTTACCGCTATTGGCCTCAACACAGCGAAGCTCCGCACCTTCCTCTTGACGACCGTGGAAGCCATAAAGATGGCCCTCATGGTAGATAGGAGTTGCATAATGGGCTGATAGAGATTCGTCCCCGCTCCAAACCTTTTCCAAACGACCGGCTTTTTCGCGAAGGGCTATGCCTCCTGTGTTGTAACAGGATGTCAAAAAAACTCCTCCGGGAATTGCAACCGGAGAGGCTGCATTCACAGAAGCATTTTGTCTGGAACGCCAACGCATTTGATGTATGACCTGACCTGATTCAGGTTCAACTGATAACAATCCTTCCCGGGTGAGGAAAGTCGCTAGATCCCGGTCGCCTAAGCGCATCAGCACCCCTGATGCGTAGCTCGCCTGCTGGGAGGTCACCTTCCACCGTTCGGAGCCATCCTTGGTTGAAAAACAAACGATTCCCGCCCCTTCCCCCCCGACATTCAAAAGAAGCGTTTGCCCATGGACAAGCGGGGACACGCCATAGCCAAAAAAACCTTGCTGAATTGCGTATTTAGCAGCCAAATCAACCTTCCAAAGTTCTTTTCCGGTTTGGCAATCGAAGGAAAACAGGCCAGCCTCCGGAGTCACAATAAAAAGCCTGCCCTCAGACAATGCCGGCGTGGATCGCGGGCCGTTTCCGCGGCCGAGGGGGTCTTCATAGGAGGTACTTAAAATAGTACGCCAAAGTCGTTTTCCGCTGAGGGCCTCAACCGCATCAATCAGGTGATTGCCGTTCTCACGGTGGAACAAGTAGACAACTCGCGCTCCAACCACAGGGCCGCTAAACCCTTCTCCCAGATTAAGGCTCCAGATTTCCCGGGGTCCGCCGTCTTTCCACGGTTTGATTTCACCCGGCATGGCACCATCGCGCGTTGGCCCGAAAAACCATGGCCAATCCGCGGAAAACGACCGCATTGTCGCCAATGGGGCCATGGCGGCTGCCAACATCCAGTGCCTGCGCGTCAACATCAGTTAATTCCCCAAATCAGGGCAAAATCAATCAGGGTGGCAACCAACGCAATTGAAGCCGGGTTGCTGGTTCGTCCATTCGCAATCGGATCAAAGGTATCGGATCGCGGTAATCCAATTCCCGCTCAACCTCAACCCTTGCTGGTGAAGCGACTAAACCAGTTTGATAATGAAAGCTGAGGACCACCTGCCCGCGAGAAGGCACCACATCCGCAAAAATCAATTGGCCTGAATCGGCCGAAACCAATCGAGCCGTTCCAACCAATGCCACATTTTCCCCATTCCCAGGCAGGGCGTAGACCTTTGGTACATTTTTCTGGGGATTACCCTCAAAAACCATGCTTAAACCATTGATTCCGGCAATCCAGGCCACCGCAGCCTCGCTTCGCACAGCCACCCATGCAATTTGATAGGTGCGGCAATAAGCCAGAAAGGATTCCGGTGTCCACTCCCTGAGAGGCCGGCCGGCTAAAATGCCATCAAACAATCCGGATTGCATATGTTCAATACGCGGAACGCGATCCAGCCCACCCACCATGGAATGCCCTGTCCATTCAGGAAGGATCAAGGCCCAGTTACGCTCATCATCAGAGGGGACCATTTCCCACAGAACCCTACCCTTGGAAGGTTTGATACTGGCAAAAAAGGCAATACAAGAACATTCCCCAGTGGAAAGGGGGGTTCGCATGGATGGTATGGCCAACAAACGGGCCAAAAGGCCAGGGGCTAATGCCGGTTGCCAGGCCGCCATGCCCCCCAACACTATCAGGGCAAGAAGGGCGGAAACCCTGGTCCACCAGCTTCTTGGTGCTCGTGGGTAGGCAACGGCTTCATCGATGAAGAATTCTGGCCTTTTTTTCCTACCACGGAGCGGCAAGCCCGCAAGGAATCCGCCCGCAGGTACACAGGAGGCAAGAAGAATGGCAGGTAGCAAAGAACCTGTTTCCCATCTGCCAAGTTCAAGAAATGCCTGGCCAAGGGCGTAAAGTGCCAGAACTCCACCCAAAGCCAGACTAAAAACGGCAGATTGCAATCGGCGCCCACTAGTCCGGGCTGTCAGGCCCCCCATCAGTCCCAAGGCAAGCAACCAAAAACCAAGCATGGTCTCCCAAGGCTCGCCCCAGTTTGGATCATTCAAAAGCGATTGAACAATGCCTTTGGGAAAAAAAGCATTTTCCCAGCGGGGAGAAACCCGAATCCACCAGTATTTATGCCAAGAAATCAAATAGGAAATGTTTAGCAAAAGCCCAATGGAGCAAGCCAGTAACAGGCCCGTGTGCCACCCGCCACCATGCTTCATGCCTGTTCGCAAATAAATCCAAAGTTGTACAGGCAAACTGACTAAAGTCAGCAATGGATCAAACAACCAACACATAGTCGTGGTTAAGGTCAGGCCAAACAGGGCTAATGGTGAAGGATGTCGGTGGTAATGCAGCAGTAGCCCCAGGTGCGCAAGTACCAAAGGGGCCCCAGCCAATCGATCGATCGCGCCCAGACGCAAGGATTCACGCCATGCGGTAAGCGACATTACCCCCAATGCCAAAATGCCGGCTGTGATGGATGCAGCCCTTGCCATTCCGGCCCAACGAGCAGATTGGCTTATAAGAAACGGGGTGAGCAGCACCACCAATCCAACCAGTACGCCTTGGCCCTCGGCTGAGTGGGCCAAAGAAGTGAATCCCCCCAAGTTTACAACCGAAAGCAAGGTTTCGAGCGGTCTAGCTGCAGAATCAAACAGCGGAGTTTTTAAATAACCAGCATGGAATTGCGGATCGTAAGCAGAAGTTTTCCCGCTGGCGGCGAATGTATTTGCCCCAATCCATGCGTGATAAATGTGCAACATATGGCGGCCAGGAAGAACACCAGACAGTTGCCAAGGACGGAAATTATCATCGGTTGCTTCAATATTTGGGTTGGTAGCCTTCAGGCCATTGGCAAAGGTTAAAAAATCATCTAGAGCATGGGCACTCCACCAAGCTGGGCAGAGCAATAGCAGCAACATTGCCATACGATGGGCTAAACGGGCCCACCCGGCTTGGGTTTGGGCTATTGCATCCTGTTCCAATCTCTCCGCTGGTTCCATGAGGAGGCTGATCCTAAAATGAAATGATCAATGGCCTCAAGGCCGACTGAGGTTGCAGGATCGAGGCACAGGGAAAAACAACAGCATCTAAATACAAAGAGTATTAGTGCTAGCACTTTATTCCCAACTATCTCTTCCTGCGGTCTGTAAGAATGGATAAGGTCAGGTAGACTACCTGAGGTTGAACCCAGTAGTTAATGGTCTCAACCAACAAGAATTGGGCGAACGATATGGTTCAGGAAACAGTTGCATGAAATGCCAGCGCTGCACCCGGCAGGCAACCCATCACATCACCGAGATTCTCGGTGATGATTCAATTGAGCAAATCCACCTGTGTCCATCCTGCGCAGACAGCTACCTCAAGCTGCCCATGGCGGCCAAAACCGGAACAGGGGAGCCCAAGGTGGTTGAGGAAAATCAAGGTGCGGCTGAAGAGGGGCCCTTGGTGGCAAAACAGTGTCCTTCGTGCGGGCTGCGTTTTGTTGATTACAGGAACACCAGTCGATTGGGATGTCCGCAAGATTACATTGAGTTCAGGGACGAGTTGGTGCCCCTTTTAGAAAGCATCCATGGCGAGCGTTGCCATGTAGGCAAGGTGCCGTCGCGCCTGGAAGAAAACCAAAGGCTTCAAGCCGAACTTGCAAAGTTACGCAAGGATTTGGCCAAAGCCATCTCCACTGAAAAATACGAGGATGCAGCACGTTTGCGTGATACCATCCGCAAGATTGAAATGGCCTGAACGGGAGCACCATGGGATCGCCTTGCGACAATTGCGGCGAGCCGTCAACGGTCCACCTGACGCGGATCGTTGGTAAAGAGAAGCAGCGTGTCCACCTTTGCCAGAAATGCGCAGACAAGCAAGATTTGCTGAAAAAGCAAGTTCTGCAGATTCACAATGTTTTGCACGCATTGATGGGGCCGATGCCTCTTGCCACACTTTCATGCCCTGCCTGTCGCATCCAATTCATGGAATTTCGTAATCATGGTCGATTGGGGTGCCCACACGATTATGATTCGTTACGCCAAGGGCTTGAGGACATCATCCGCAGGTTGCAGGGAGCAAAAAAACACATCGGTAAGCGACCGACGGTAATATCGATCGATCCGCAGCAAAACCGGGACCTGATAACCAAGCGCAGGGAACTTCAGGAATCGATCCACGCAGAAGACTTCGCATTGGCGGCTAATCTTCGTGACAGCATTAAACAAACCATGGAAACCTTGCAGGGAAACAACGGATGAACCTTGATTTTTTGGCTGCTGGCAGTGGGGGTTGGCTCTCAGGGGCCGGTCCAGATAGCGACATTGTGGTATCCACGCGCATTCGCTTGGCCAGGAACCTTGCCACTTTTCCTTTTAGCAGTCGCGCAAGCTCCCATCAAAAAGCAGAAATAGAGCAGATTCTTCGGGACCGTTTGGGGCAAATTGAGCTAAAAACGCCTTTGGAATATTTACCTTTGGCTGGATTGGGCCCATTGGATAGGCAATTTTTGGTGGAGCGGCAATTAATCAGCCGGGAACTAGCGGGAGGTGAAGGCGCTCGGGGAGTGGCCTTTGCGCCGGATGAATCTGTGAGCGTGATGGTTAATGAGGAAGATCACCTGCGGATGCAGGTGATGCGATCGGGTTTGGCTTTGGAATCGGCCTGGGAGTGCATGGACGACCTCGACAACCGCTTAGAGCGGCGCATTGCCTACGCATTTCATGAGGAATTCGGGTATTTGACAGCGTGCCCAACAAATGTGGGTACGGGCATGAGAGCTAGCATCATGCTTCATTTACCGGCCTTGGAATACACCAGACAAAGCGAACAAGTCTTCCGGGCACTCCAAAAAATCCATTTGGAAGTCAGGGGACTTTACGGGGAAGGAAGCCGGGCTTCGGGGCATTTTTATCAAATTTCGAATCAGGTTACCCTGGGAAAAAATGAGGAATCCATCCTGAAAGACATCCAGGGTGTTATTCCGGCTGTCATTCGTTACGAGAAGGATGCTAGGGAGGCCTGGTCTCGAAGCGATAAGGTGGCCCTCAACGAACGCATCCGGAGGGCCCTGGAAACTTTACGGACAGCGACGATGATGACCTCTGAGGAGGCCATGGAGCTGCTTTCGTTGGTTCGTTTGGGGGTAACTATGGGACTTGTGGATGAACTCACATTGCCTGTTTTGAACCAATTGTTCATTCACACCCAACCGGCCCACCTGCAAAAACTTGCAGGGAGGGCACTGGACAGCGAACAACGAAATGCGGCGCGGGCGCGTTACCTTCAGGCCCGGTTGGAAGGGAAAGGTCCCGAGGCGACGGGTATCGACTCTGACTCGACGGCTTGATCGTTCCAAGCCGCAAGTCTACGATAGATTGATTGGTGAACGTACTTGGGTGACTGGGTGCGGGATCTTTGCCAGGGAAGGTGCAGACGGGTCACGCGCATGCGGGCCTGTGTAATTTTAAAAAGAGGCCAGCAAAACTGGCCTTTGGACTGGGAGAATGGTGGATGTTTGAGCGATTCACCGATAGGGCGCGGAAAGTCATGCAGCTGGCCAATCAGGAGGCCCAGCGATTCAACCACGAATACATTGGCACAGAGCATATTTTGCTCGGGCTGGTGAAAGAAGGTTCGGGTGTAGCCGCCAATGTCCTGAAAAATCTGGATATCGACCTTCGGAAGGTTCGAACCGAAGTTGAAAAGCTTGTGCAAGCCGGACCTGAAATGGTCACGATTGGCAAACTGCCGCAAACCCCCCGCGCCAAAAAGGTTATCGACTACTCAATTGAGGAAGCTCGCAACCTGAACCACAATTATGTGGGCACGGAGCATTTGCTACTGGGCCTTCTGCGCGAGCAAGAAGGTGTTGCCGCTCAAGTTCTAATGAACCTTGGGTTGAAGCTTGAGGATGTTAGGGAAGAAGTTCTCAACCTGCTAGGGCACAATTCCATGCCTACCGAGGAAAGTGGTCGTGAAAGCGGTGGCTCGGCTGACCGGCCGGCTGGCAAAAGCAAATCCAAGACCCCCGCACTTGATAGTTTTGGCCGCGATTTGACTGAATTAGCCCGCCAAGGCAAGCTTGATCCGGTGATTGGCCGGGCCAATGAGATTGAGCGGGTGGTTCAGGTCCTTTCCCGCCGAACCAAGAACAATCCGGTCCTCCTTGGCGAAGCAGGCGTGGGTAAAACCGCCATCGTTGAGGGATTGGCGCAGTTGGTTGTGGAAGGCAATGTGCCCGACCTTTTGCGCGATCGCCGTATTGTGGTTCTTGATCTTGCGATGATGGTGGCAGGAACCAAGTACCGAGGCCAGTTTGAGGAACGCATCAAGGCAGTGATGAACGAGGTGCGGCGGGCTCGCAACACCATCCTATTCATCGATGAGCTTCACACCTTGGTGGGAGCCGGCGGTGCCGAAGGTGCGATTGATGCCTCGAATGTTCTGAAGCCGGCCTTGGCCCGGGGTGAAATTCAGTGCATTGGTGCCACGACTTTGGACGAATTCCGCAAGTACATTGAAAAGGACAGTGCCCTGGAGCGTCGTTTCCAGCAAATTATGGTCAACCCGCCTTCGAAGGTTGAGGCAGTTGAGATTTTGAAAGGTTTGAGGGACCGTTACGAAGCCCACCACCGGGTTCAAATCAAGGACGAAGCGCTTGTTGCTGCTGTTGAGTTATCGGATCGGTACATTTCATCGCGCTGTCTGCCCGACAAAGCAATTGATGTGATTGATGAAGCTGGGGCCAGGGTTCGGCTGAAGGCCATGACCCGTCCACCTGATTTGAAAGAAATTGACAGCCAAATTGAAAAACTGAACCAAGATAAGGAAGCCGCTGTCGCAGAGCAGGATTTCGAAAAGGCTGCGCATCTGCGTGACCAAGCTGACAAGTTGAAAAAGAAGAAAGAAGGAATTCAACGCGAATGGCGCGAAAAAGCCCGCGAAATTGATGGTGTGGTAGACGAAGAAGTGGTTGCCGAAGTTGTCAGCAAGATGACTGGTGTTCCACTCAAGCGGCTGGAAGACAATGAAACCCAGCGCCTACTTGCCATGGAAAAGGAGCTGCATAAGGTTGTAGTTAGCCAAAACGAGGCCATTGAGTCCATTGCTCGGGCAGTTCGAAAAAGCCGCGCAGGCTTGAAGGATCCCAAGCGACCTATTGGCACTTTCATCTTTGCCGGTCCTACTGGCGTGGGCAAAACCCTGCTTGCAAAGCGGCTTGCTGCTTTCATGTTTGGTGATGAGAACGCTCTGATCCAGATCGACATGTCAGAATATTCTGAGAAGCATAATGTCAGCCGGCTGATTGGTGCGCCGCCGGGCTATGTGGGCTACGAAGAAGGTGGCCAGCTCACCGAAAAGGTGCGACGCAAACCTTACTGCGTGGTTTTGCTCGACGAAATTGAAAAAGCCCATCCAGAAGTTTGGAACATGCTGCTTCAAATCATGGAGGAAGGCCGACTGACCGACAATGTTGGTCGCACGGTCGATTTCAAAAACGCGATCATTATCATGACCACCAATGTGGGAGCCGAGGAAATAACTGGCAAGGTAGGCGGCTACGGCTTCCACAACCGCCGAGACGACCAGGCGACCTACACCAAGATGAAAGACACGCTGAAAGTCGCGATGGAAAAGAATTTCCGCCCTGAATTTCTGAACCGTGTTGATGACATCATTGTTTTCCGTGGCTTGACCAAGGAGAATTTACAACAAATCGTTCACATCGAACTCGAAAAGCTTGGCAAGAGGCTTAAGGAACGCCACTTGGAATTGGTTGTCACAACCGAGGCTTTGGATTTGCTTATCGAAAAAGGCACCAGCTTGGATTATGGTGCCCGCCCGCTTCGCCGTGCCATTGAAGGCTACTTAGAGGATCCTCTTGCAGAAGAGTTGCTGCGTGGCAGCTTCCATGGCAAGGATCGAGTGATCGCTAAAGTTCACGAGGTTGAAGGCGAGCAAAAGATTCGGTTCGACACCGAAATTTTGCCTAAACCGGAAACCACAGAACCCGAGACCACGGAACCGGAGCCCACTACGGCTCCCGCCTAATGGTTGGAGAAAGTAACAATTAAGGAAGCCGGGCCACTTTCAATTTGACAGTGGCCCGGCTTTTTTTACTTAAAACCATCATAGGGTTTAGTTGGAGCGCATTTATATTAGCGAAGGTATTTTGCTTTTAGTCCCGCCAGAAATTCAAGAATTTCGCCGGTCTGTTTGCCATGGACATGATTGGGGTCTGCAAGAAGACCCGCTCCGGGGAATATATCACGTTCACCTTCGAAGGTCTCACACCAACGAACTTCGGTAACAATTGGACTGGCAAGGGCCAACTCGTAAAATTCGCGCACCCATGCTAGGCGCCCTTCCGGGGTGAGCCCAAGTCCCAAAGGGGGTGGGGCAAAATCAAGGCGCATGGGAGTGCCCATATAAGCAATTTGATCGAGCATCTTAGATATCTCAAGGGCGTCACGGGGAACTGACCCCCTACCCTCCTGGCCAAAAACCATTTCTATGTCTACAGAACCCAGACCATCAACTGAACGTGACAAGGCTTCGGCAAAGAGAAACGGATTGTGGTCGCGATGCTCACTTGCAAGTAATTCCCCCCATGGCTGAACAATGCCAACCCCAAGTGGCATTTCGGGCAAGGACTGGCGCACCCTCAGGCAAGCATTAAAAGTGAGGCGAAGCCACTCTGTCTCGTCCAGATCACCCATCTGGGCGTCTGTGAAATTACCTCCCTGAATTACAAGGAAAGTGTCCACCTTACCCCTTACCCTGGAAACCACTTGATCGATGTAGCGGAAAATTACCCCGGCAGCCTTGTTAATATCTTTGGCAATCGGGAAGAACCAAGAGGGGAGGTCGCTAGAATTCAGGTCAACCACCGGGCCCAAACCCACCCGCAAACCACGGTCACGGCCCCAGGCTACCATTTCATCCAATTTCACCCAGTCGAATTTTCCGGGTTCAGGTTCCACTAGCCGCCAAGGCACTGAAATCTGAACACCATTAAAAGCTCGGCACAGTTCTTTTTCATGGTCTGAGTTTGGAAGGGTTTTACGAAGGTAAAATGATTGCGTTGTTGGCAGTTGTGGGGTTTGGCGCTGCTTGGCGGCAATTAGTTTCTCGCAGTAACAGCCAATCAAGTCTGTGGCGGCACCAAAAGCAGATTCGAGTGCTGCAGAACTGCACGCATCGAATCTTGCGTCTCTAGGGGCCAAACCAACAACCTCAGCAAGTTTTTTACCAGCACTCAAAATTGACGAACGAACAGTGGGGGTGATTTCCAAACCTCTGGATTCCCACTCAGCAACCATGCCACGAATCTGATTCAGCTTTCCCCGGGCCAACTCTTTCACCAAGGGATAGGGAGCCTCCCGATTCATCAAGGTGGCGGTTGAACTTGCAATCATCCCACGGCTATTGAGCCACCATGGGGTCACAGCCCGAACTGCCTCGTCGCCATGCTGACGAAGGCCCAGAATTGGGTCCTTGAATTCCCGTTGGGTAGGAACAGGGTTGCCATCTGTGCCGGCCAAATACGATTTTTCAACCAGAATGGATTTCTGTTTTCCTTCCAAATCGTCAGGAAGCTTTAGCGAGAAGGTGGCCATTCGTTCCTCGAAGGGTTGGGAACCCCCAAAACCTAAGGCAATTTTAACGAATTTGGGACGATTTGCACAGGCAAAAGCATGGGTGCAACCTTGCAAGGCTCGATTTGGTCAACTTGCGGAAGAATGGCTCGCCCTGGCAACAATGGTCACCCCTAGCTTGTCCGCTTTTGCAAGCGTGCCTTCCGGGTCAAGAAGGATGGTTTTGCCTGCCTCGACAGCGAGTACTTTACCACCCGCCTTGTGAATATTTTCCACAGTGTTCACCCCTATGGTTGGTACATCAAACCGCATGTCCTGCTGCGGCTTGGCAACTTTTACGACGGTGAAACCACCCGAGCGACAGAGCGAACCTGCTCGCATGATGGCCTGATCTGTTCCCTCCACCGCTTCTACGGCCAAAACCGAGCGATCCTTGACCATAACGCTTTGACCTACATCGAGACGGCCCATTTCCATAGCCAGAGCCCAACCAAAATCGATATCCAATAGCTCCGCCGTGCTAGGTTTTCGACGGGTTAAAATGCCTTCAGTTACCAACAATTCGGGACAAAGATCCAACGCCGATCCCACTTTAATGCCCTCCCGTTCAAACACTCGAATGATCCCCAACAAGATAGTGTCATCCTTGTTGTCGATTCGACGACCGTACCAAAATCGAATCGTTGTCCAGTCGGGAAAAAGCGTGATAAGTTTCCAAGGTTGGTGCATGATACGGTGCTTGTGAACCTTGCCTGCCATCACTATGGTTTTCACTCCATGACGCTTGAAGGCTCGGATCATAGTGCCCAAACGGGTTGGGCTGGACCAGTAAAAGGCAGCGGACAATTCGCAAAGGGATTCCGAAGCAGAGTCGCGCAACCCAACCGTGATAACAGGAATTCCTAAGGCTTTTGCTTTTTTGGCAAATTCGACGGGAAACTGCCCCCAGCCGGCTAATAATCCAACAGTTTCAGGCTTGGAAAGGGAATTCAATGTGGTCTCTTTCCGAATTTTCCAAAAATTGGCACAAACAGGAAGCGCATCTTTATCGACTCCCCTATTCTCCCCCGCCGCTGGATTTCTCACCAGCCCCCCTTAAACGCCTGAATTCCTTTAAAATCTCAGGTAGGCGCTCCATGCTGACTAAAATACGCTTGGCATCCCTCTCCGGGCGGCCGGGAGAACCCAAAACGACTTGCCCCGAGGGAACATCACGCATCACCCCCGACTGGGCGCCGACTTGAGCATTATCACCAAGAGTAATATGGTCTGCTATCCCTACTTGCCCCGCAATAACAACATAAGCACCGGTCTTGCAGGAACCGGCAATGCCGGTCTGGCTGACAATGAGGTTGTGTGGGCCTATTTTGCAGTTGTGCCCAACTTGGACAAGGTTATCAATCTTTGTGCCATCACCAATCCGGGTGCGCCCGAAAGTGGCCCGGTCAACGGCTGAACCTGCACCAATTTCAACATCATCGCCCAGCTCAACGCAGCCTAGATGTGGAACCTTTTGCTGCCGGCCATCGACCAGCTTGAATCCGAATCCATCCGCGCCCAAAACTGCGTGAGCATGAACCAAGGCGCGATTGCCAACCGTGGTGCGTGGATACATAACAGCGTGAGGATGAATGACGCAATCATTCCCCAAAACGCTGCCTTCTCCTAGAACAACACCGGGATGTAGCACGCAGCCATTACCGATGCGGCAATCGGCGCCAACTACCACAAAAGGCGCGATAGTCACATTTTGGCCGATCACCGCTGTTGGATGGATAGAAGCGCGAGGATCGACTGATTTTGGGTAGGCAGGGCCCGGATCAGGCTTGAAATGCCGTACTGCGGCAATGAAGGCGCGCAAGGGATCTGCGACAAGAATCGCCGGTATCTCCAGTCCCTCCACCCCAATGGGAGCAACCACAGCGGCAGCCATACATCCGGCCAAATTTTTCTGGTTTTTAACATTATCTAAATATGTTAAATCGCCTTTTCCTGCCTCTGATAGGGGAAGCGCGTCGCCCAAACGGGTTGAGGCATCACCACGGGTTTCCCCACCCAAAATCCTGGCCAAATCCCCTAGGGCGATTTCCATTCCATTCCCCCAAATCCTGGCGGGTCGCCGTTAGGCCGCCCTGCGGGCCTGGACACCCCTCTGCCAATCCAGTTGGCGGGCCAAACCTTCATCGAGCCCAACCAATGGCTTCCACCCAAGATGCCGCCATAGTTTTGATGTGTCGGCACCTGTAAACCGCTGGTCACCTTCACGGGTTTCACCGAAAACTAAACGAGCCTTCCGGCCCGCGATGCTTTCTAGGCGCCCCAGCACATCAAGCAGGGTCGCAGTTTCGCCTCCGCCAAGATTGTAAGTTTCGCCAATAGGGGCATCTATGACAGCAACCAGAGCAGCAACACAGTCATCGACATAGGTGTTGCCACGAACTTGCTGGCCATCGCCAAAAATGGTAATTGGCTGGTCATCGAGCAGGGCCCGAACGAATTTGTTGTAGGCCATGTCGGGCCGCTGCCTTGGCCCGTAGACGGAAAAAAAACGAGTCACCACCAATGGCAATCCCCGCTCCTCGCAATAGCTGCGGCAAAGCATTTCGCCCGCAAGCTTTGTCACTCCATAGGGAGAGCATGGCTTTGTGGGCAGGGTTTCATCGCCGGAGGCATTTTTGCCATACACAGACGAGGTTGAGCCGTAAATGAAACGCTTGAGGCTAGTATTGCCCCCCACAGCCTCGAGCAACCGGTTGGTAGCCATGAGGTTGCAGGAATTGTAGAGATCGAAATCTGTCCAGCTGCGAACAAGTCCAGGCATGGCTGCCAAATGCACCACCACATCGGTGCCAGCAAGCGCATGTTCGAGATTGTCCTCACGTAGATCCAAGGCGTGAAACCGGAAATGGGGATGCGTTAGCAAACCCCGAAGGTTCGCCTCTTTCAGGGGCCTGGGGTAATAAGGGATAAAAGAATCCAAGCCAACGACATCATGGCCGTCGTGCAGGAGTCTTTCGCAAAGGTGCGAGCCTATAAAGCCTGCTGCACCGGTAACAAGGCACTGCATGGGGAATCCTTCCCTGGCCAAGGGCGTCCTTGCCCTGATCAGTGACAGTTCTAGACCAAAATGGACCAGACCTGAACGGTCGAAGTTTAACCAGCCTCTCAAACCAACCGCAACCGGAACCTCCAGCGCATGGAAGAAGCATTATTGGCTTCGACCATTTCCCCCATACCGCATGAAAATCTTCTAGCGCATCCCCTTTTTAACCCCAGCCAATTTACCCTGCATCAAATTTAAGGCATCAGAAGGCAGGAATTTTTCTAGATTTCCGCCGAATGCGGCAATTTGCTTTAAAAGCGAGCTACTGAGATGCGAGTAAATATCTTTTGCCATCAAGAACACTGTTTCAATTTCTGAATCTAGAGTCATATTCGCAAGAGACATAGTAAATTCATACTCCATGTCTGAAGTAGTACGAAGGCCTCGAAGCATGCAATTGGCTTTAATTTCCCTTACAAAGTGGACCGCCAAGCCTGTGAATGGCATCACTTCGACATTTTTGTTTCCTTTCACTACCTCTTTAACTAGTTTCACTCGCTCATCCAGGGTGAAAAGGGGAGCTTTGTCAGGGTTGATACCAACCCCCACCACCAATTTGTCAAAAACCCTGCTACCGCGCTCGATGATGTCCACATGGCCCAGATGGATGGGGTCAAAAGTACCTGTGTAAACGGCAATGCGATTCATAGTTTTGTTTTCCCATTTCCTGTCGCTTAGTTTTCGATCAAGCGCTGGATCGCCCCGAGTAGACGATCGATATCGGCGAGGTTGTTGTAACCATGTGGTGAAAATCGCAGGTTTCCCATGCGGTAATTCGCCGTGATGCCCATTTCCCGCAACTTCTTTAGCCAACCGGAATATTCCAATTCTGGCAAGCCGGGAACTTTGGCTGCGATAATGCCAGACCAGGCCCCATCTTCGCGCGGACTTATGACAGCCAAACCCAAAGCTTGAAGACCTCCTGCCAACCTCTCGGTCAACATTCGAATACGGCTAGCCCATTGAACTGGGCTTGGTTGTCTTAAAAAAGAGATGCTTTGCCCCAGGGCCGAAACTAGGCCTGGGTTGATGGTACCGCCTTCATATCGTTTAGAACTTGCAGCCAAGGGTGGCAATTCATGGCGAAACCGAAAAGGCTCCTCCACACTGTGCCAGCCAACTGAAATTGGCCGAACTTGTTCCCTCCACGCTTGATCGAGGAACAAAAAGCCAACCCCCTGGGGGCCTAGCAACCATTTGCTGCCTCCGGAGGCAAAGGCATGGATTCCCAATTCCCGGGGCCGGATTGGCAAAACCCCCAAACCCTGAATTGCATCTACTGTAAAAAAAAGGCCATGTTTAGCGCAAAGTTTGCCCAAACCTGCCAAATCCGCGCGGAAACCGGTACCGTATTGAACAAAACTGATGGAAAGCATGCGGGTTGTGGAATTGATGGCCTTCTCGATGGCATCAATAGGAATTCGATGGTTTACCGAAGGCACCTCACGAACCTCAACCCCCTTAGAACGCAAGTGGTGCCACGGGTGCAGGTTGGTGGGGTATTCATCTGCGGGAACCACCACATTGTCCCCTGCTTGCCAAGGGAAACCTTCGGAAATATGAGTGAGCCCCTCAGTTGTGTTGCGCGTGTAGCATATTTCCAGATTGCCAACCCCTAACCAATCAGCGATTTCGCCGCGAACCTGATCTGCGCGGGAATAGCCGGCCATGGAAGCCTGGATTGGATCGACGGCGGCTTGTTCGGCCCAATCGACTACTGCCTTGAGGGAACGATCGGGCCAGGGCGAAACTCCTGCATGATCCATGTGAAGACTGGGCAACAGCATTTCCGATCGCATTGCCTGCCAAACAGTTTCATCGGTTTCCAGTGAAAAATCCCCCGTGGTAGACTGTTTCATTGAAATCCCCCTCACCAGAAAGGCCCTTGCGTGGACATCGATCATAAGCCCGGCGAAATCAATTTTCGCATTGGCAGTGTGCCTGTGACCATTCAACCATATTTTTGGTTGATCACGATTATCCTTTCCGGTTCGTGGTTCAATGTGGAGCCACGACCATGGCCTATTGCCACTTGGGTTTTCGCTTGCCTAGTCTCGATTGTTTTGCACGAACTGGGCCATGTTTGGATGGGGCAATTTTTTGGTGCCCGCAATTGCCACATTGTTCTGACAGGGATGGGAGGGTTGGCTTATGGAGCCCAGCTTTGCCCGCGCATTTGGCAACGGATTATGGTTTATCTGGCAGGCCCGGGAATTCAATTTCTTTTTGCCGGGCTGATTTACCTTGTCATTCGCTTTGCGCAGTTACCCGAAGAGGAAAGCCCTTTGGTCCCCATACTTTTGACCCAGCTACTACTCATTAATATTATCTGGCCCTTGTTTAATCTGTTACCCATTTTCCCTTTGGATGGTGGACAGGTAGCCAATGAGATTTTTCACGGGATTTCCCCAAACAATGGCGAAAAATGGTCTGCCCTATTATCCCTTGCTGCCTGCGGAGGCATGATTTACTGGATCTTGCAAAGCCAAGGGGCCATTTATAATGCTATTTTATTTGGCCTGTTTGCCATGACCAATCTAGAGCGTCTACAACGCGCCTCAGGGCGGCGTGATGACAGTTCCGATTGGCGAAATTAGGGCAAAAAAGTAGGGATTTATCAGGTGCAAGGCATGAACAACCAATTTTCAAATAGGGTTCTCTGTTCGGGAATCATAGTCACTGACCATGTGTGCGCACCCGTACACCACATGCCAGCGGCAGGTGAACTGATCCTCACCGACACGATCGACCTGACCCTGGGCGGGTGTGCGGCCAATGTGTCAACCGCCCTGGCAAAACTGGGGACGCAAGCGCGTCTGGTAGGACGAATCGGTGACGATATCGCGGGGGTCGTGGTCAGGGAATTGCTGGAAAAGGCCGGTGTGGATACCAGCGGTCTACTCCGAACCGAAGGCATCGCCACCAGCCAGACCCTCATCGTGAATGTCCAGGGCCAAGACCGGCGTTTCATTCACACTTATGGTGGCAACAGCCGGTTTGTGGCGGAGGACATCCCGCTAGATCCCGTTCCTGAAATCCTGTACCTGGGCGGGTACTTGCTGATGCAGTCGTGTATTCCCAAAGAGTTGGCCTCTGTGCTTAAAAAAGCTCGGGCTAGTGGATCAAAAACCATATTAGATGTGGTAACTCCTGGCCCGGCAGACTATTTGCCTTGGCTGGAACCGGTGCTGCCAGAAGTTGATTACTTTTTGCCAAACGACCACGAGGGGCAACTGATTTCAGGTTTAGCCGCCCCTTTGGATCAGGCCAGACTTTTTAGAAAGCTGGGAGCCAAGAATGTGCTCATCACCCAGGGCGACAAAGGCACACTCTGGCTGGGCGAAAATATTCACCTAGAATCAAGTATATTCAAAGTAAATTTTGTAGATGGTTCTGGTTCGGGAGATGCTTTTGCCGCCGGGCTAATTCTTGGCCTGTTGGAAAACAAGACGCCCTGGGAAACCCTCACCATGGCCAGCGCGGTGGGAGCGAGTTGTGTGAGGGCACTAGGAACCACGCAGGGCATTTTCACCCGGGCGGAGCTGGACGAATTCCTTGGGAAAAACCATTTGAAAATTTCAGCCACCGCTTAAATGTCAGGGCACCGACACCTGATCGAGAAGCGATTGGATAAAGGATCCAAGGTCTTGAGAGGTCCAACCTAACGATTCATCAGGCACCAATCGATGCATCAAAACCAAAGGCGTCATCGCCTGCATATCCTCGGGAACGATATGACATCGGCCATCCATCAATGCTTTGGCCTGGGCTAACACCAAAAGCGCTTGCGTTGCCCTGGGACTTGCCCCCAGGCGTAGAGGTTGGGCCAGTTTGCCCGAACGGGTGGCCCCCATCAAATCAACCGCATAATCGGACAGGCGTGGGTCAATCGCGACATGGGATCGTATGGCCTGCAATCTGGACACTTCGGCTTTTCCCAAAACCAAATGGGTGGCAATTGGATCAGTGTTGGATTTCCCCATTGCCGCTTCAAGCGCCATACGGGCCTCTTCACGGGCGGGAGGATAATCGACATCTATTCTTGCCATGAAGCGGTCTTGCTGGGCTTCGGGCAAGGGGAAAACGCCTTCCATCTCAACCGGGTTTTGAGTTGCCACCACCATAAAAGAATCTGGTAACCGATATGCCTTTCCACCCAAAGTCACTTGGTGTTCCTGCATAGCTTCCAAAAGAGCACTTTGAACCTTGGCAGGCGCGCGATTGATCTCATCTGCCAAAACAAAATTGGCAAACAGGGGCCCTTTTGAAACGCGCCAATTCAACTGCCCTGGATCAAAAACCTCGGCGCCAGTGATATCTGCTGGCAAAAGGTCGGGGGTGAATTGGATGCGGCTGAATTCCAGGCCTAAACTGGAGGCCAGCGTTCTACAGAGCAAAGTTTTGGCAACGCCTGGGACACCCACCAATAGGGCGTGTCCCGCCCCTAACAAGGTACCCATAAGGGCATCAATTACTTTTTCCTGCCCTAACACAACTTCAGCGATGGCGGCGCGCAACCCAGCAATCCTGCCACCGGCCCAAACAATATCGGTGTTGTTCGGCCCCTCATTGTTTCCCATACAGGTTGCCTCCCCTTTTCTCTTGCTTTATACCTGTTTGGATTGCTCCTTACCTGCCTTTGGTTGAAATTTTGGAAGATCCCGGCCCATGCAAGCGCCCACCAGCGAATGGTTTGCAAACCAGGTCAGGCAGGTCATTGGCCGTTTACCATCGGGCATTTTGGAGCATGTATCGAATTTAGTTGTGGATGTGGATACCGAACCTGACGAAAAAACCCTTTTGGACGCGGGGTTCACTTGGGACGAAATCAAACAAGGGGGAACTCTTTTTGGCCTCTATGAGCCTATCTTCCAAGTCAGCGGCCTGAATGATGATGGGCTCAGCCATCAATCCCCCATGCGGATTCGGATTTTTTCAAGTGCCATAGTGGATGCCTGCGATACTATCGAAGAGGTTCGCCACGAGGTTTGGATGACGGTTATTCACGAATTGGCGCATCACTTTGGATGGTCGGAACGGGATTTGGAAAATTTTGAAGGGGGTTTGGAGTTACCAAACGGAATTTTTCAACCCCGCCATCCCGATGCCGATTGATACAACAAGAGTTACAAGAATAACTGCTTTTTCAATAACGGTCAGGAACCCTAAGCCATGCGTCCCAATCACACAAAAGCTCTGCTAGCGGCAGGCAAACCCGCGCTAGGCACCTGGCTTTCCATGTGCAACCCCTTGGGTACCAGAATGCTTGCTGGCGCTGGGTGGAATTGGCTCACCTTGGACCTGGAACACACGGGCACCTCGTGGGAAACGGCCGCCCATTTGTGTGGATTGATTGCAGATCAGGATTGTATTCCCCTCATTCGGGTTCCTTGCAACCGACACGACCACATCAAAAGAGCCCTAGATATTGGTGCCTTTGGTGTTGTGGTGCCCATGGTGAATAGCGTCGAGGAAGCCAAACAGGCCGTGGCTGCTTGCAAGTACCCACCCATTGGCAACCGCTCTGTTGGGGGTAGCCAACATGCCATGCACTTTAAGGCACGTCCTGCCGAATATTTCCAGCAAGCCGATGACGGGATATTGGTGGTACTGCAATGCGAACATATTGATGCGGTTCGTAACGCCGACGCCATTTTTGGCGTGGAAGGAATTGATGCCATATTTGTGGGGCCCAATGATCTGGCTGCCACCATGCGTGGCCCGGATGGATCTGCTCCCACGGCAGAAGCGACGGCAAAAGCCCATGCCGACATTCTTGCAGCATGCCAGCGCCAAAAAGTGGCGCCGGGTTTCCATGCGATGAACCACCATGAGGCGGTCAAACTTTTGTCAGATGGTTGGAAGTTTGTCGCTGTGGCCAGCGACCTTCGGTTTTTGGGTGATGGTGCCTCAGAGGCGCTCAAAACCGTTGGGCTTGGCACTGGAGAGGGCATGGCGCGTTATTGAGCCATAGCTATTTCAGACCGCTGGGTCGAAAACCCATTGCCCGCTCTCGGACCTGACTAATGGAATGAAGCGGGAAATGGATTGGGCTGGAAGTGGTCCATACAAATGGGGAAATTTTTCGCCAAAACCAGCATCTTCAATGCGAAGGGAACTGCCTAAAAGATTTGGGTCAACCTGTGCCGCCCAAAGATTTTCCACCCCTCCCAAGAACTGGTTGGCTACCCAGGCAACTTGGTGGCCGTAGGAAAAATGAATAAAGCCCTCAGCCTCAAGGCTTGGCGGACAATAATCTCCCGCTGCGTTGGGCTGAACAGGACCTGTGACCAAGTGATAAATCATGTTTAATCCGGTTTGGGAATACCGACGCCCAGTTTTTTGAGCCTCTCCACTTTTTCTTTTAAGGGCGGCTGGTCGGGCCTGACCACCAGCGCCCTTTCATAAAGTACCAAGGCGCGATCGGGCCGGTTCATTTTTTCGTAAACTTCTCCCAGTTGCGCCAAGGCCAAAGGCTCGTTGGGATCGATTGCCAAGGCCTGCTGAAGCCGGGCTTGGGCTCTGGGTAGGTCTCCATTTTGAAGGTAGATCCAGCCATCCTCGGCAAAAGCCGCCGAGGACCTTGGGTTGCTGACTAACCAGCCTTCCACCATCTTGGTGGCTTCCTCACGATGCCCGGAATTAGACATCAGCATCACTAAATTGTGGCGGCTGGGTGCATGGTCAGCCCTGAGGTTCAGAGCTGTGCGGTAAGACTGTTCAGCCAAGTCCAGCCGGCCCAGTTTTTCTTGGCACCTGCCGGCCTGATACCACCATTCCGGGTTGGCCGAATCCGATTTAATGGCAGCATTGTATGTTTCCAAGGCCTCTCGCCATTTGCCCTCTTGCACCAATTTTTGGCCATCCTTGGCAAATTCCTGGGTCTGTTCGTTAGCGTCTGGAGGCTTTTCCTGAAGGACCCGTGAGACAAATTTGGCCGTGCTTTCCCCCGTGGCAAGCGGTCCAGGTTGTCCCGGCGAGGTGCAGCCGGTGACCGAAAGCAGGTGCACCAGCAACGCTAACACCAGCAATTTCGAGCCCCGACAAGCCATTTGGAAGGCCCAGTAAGTCAAAATCGACATCCACCTATCCAGCAGGCTGATAACTTTGCGGCATTGGGGCTGTAAAGGCCTTTCGGAGGACTAAATGGTGAAAGTGGAATCAGCCTTAAGCAAAACACTAAAATAGGCTTAGGTAAATCAATCGAGACCATTCCCATGCGCTTTTTGATTCTTATTTGCAGCCTGATGGCTCCTTTTGGGGCAAATGGACAGCCTAGCCAACCAGCCGCCGAGGTTCGGGTGGTAACTAATATTGCTTATGTCCGAGGGGATCTAGCCCACCCCAAAAAGCACCTGCTAGATCTTTACCTGCCCGAGAAGGCAACCTGCTTCCCCGTGCTATTCTTTGTTCATGGAGGGGCTTGGGTTCACGGCGATAAGGACTTTTTGGGCATTTACGCCAACCTGGGAAAGGCATTCGCCAGAAAAGGGGTTGGTACGGTGGTGATCAATTACCGTCTTTCCCCTGAAGTTTCCCATCCGGAACACGCGCGGGATGTGGCGCGTGCCTTCAAATGGACCTGCGACCATATAGGCGAATACGGGGGTGACTTGGAACGGCTGGGAGTTTGCGGCCATTCAGCGGGCGGCCACTTGGTGAGCCTGTTAACCTGTAACGAGGCCCTGCAAAAAGAGGCGGGGATCGATCCCAAACTTATCAAATGCGTCGTGCCACTTTCAGGCGTTCACAAGGTTAGAAAAGGGTTTTTACCCCCGGTATTCCCTACAGATAACTTCAACCTCAATCCTTCTCCGATAGATTTGGTACGAAAAGGGCTGCCGCCTTTCACGCTGGTTTACGCCAACATGGATTTACCAACCTGTGGAAAATCGGAATGCGAGGCGTTTGCAGCGGAATTGGGCAAATGCGATGTACCGGTTACCAGCGTTGAACTAACCGGCAACCATGTGACCACCCTGCTCAAGGCAAGCCAACCAGGCAGCCCGGTCATGAAAGCCATTTTAAAGGCCTTGCACGAGCCCAACCCAACTCCGGTCCAGCAAAAATGAATGGCTCACGGTCAGTGGCCGGCCGATTTGCTCCGTCGCCTACTGGATTTCTGCACCCAGGCCACGCCAGTTCATTTGCATTGGCATGGCTGAGTGCCCGCTCCCAAAACGGATCCATTTTTTTGCGGTTGGAAAACATAGACGACTCTCGCTGCAGACCCGAAACATCCACTGAAATTAAGCGCGACCTTGCTTGGCTGGGGATGGATTGGGACGGCCAACCGCTAACCCAAACGGATCGGCTGGAAGCCCATTTATTCGCGCTTGAAACCCTTAAAAAACGGGGAACGATTTACCCCTGCACCTGCTCCAGGGCAGATATCGTCAGGGCAGCCAGCGCGCCCCAAGTTGGTGAAAGAGACTCGGGAATCGCCCGCAGGTACCCCGGCACCTGCGCTCAACGATCAGAAACAGAAGACCGGGACCTAATTGCGCAGGGAATTCCCTTTTGCTGGCGCATGCGCACCCCAAAAAATGGCTGGCCTGATTTTGTCGATGGACTGCTTGGCAAGCTGCCCGGTTCACTGGCTGACAACGAAGGGGATTTTGTGGTCTGGCGCGCAAACAAGGGCAACCAGAGGGGTGGGCCATCCTACCAATTGGCGGTGGTGGTGGACGATGTTTTTCAGGGTGTCACCGAAGTGGTACGCGGAGATGACTTACTCGATTCAACCCCGAGGCAACTAGCAATTATTCAGGAACTGGGACACTCTGCCCCAAAATACTTTCATGTCCCGCTAGTGTTGGATGCGGCAGGACGAAGACTTGCCAAACGGGCCGGGTCTCTCAGCTTGGCCCAATTGCGTGCACAAGGTATTGGCCCATGGGTGATCTTGGGGAAACTTGCGGAGCAATGGGGCCTAAACCCAACAGCCTGTGAACAAACTCTGGAGAGGCTCAGGGCAATTTTCTGCTGGAATCAGCTAAAAACCGGCCCGTGGGAATGGCGATAATCCCGCCTCCGCATCAGGCCAAAATCTGCTTGATCACCTCGCCTGCGACATCGGTAAGACGAAAGTCGCGACCGTTGTAGCGATAGGTCAGGCGAGTGTGGTCGAGCCCCAAAAGGTGAAGAATGGTGGCGTGCAAGTCGTTCAGGTGAACACGATCTTCGGCTGCCTTGTAGCCAACTTCATCGGATTTGCCATGAGAATAGCCACCCTTGACGCCACCACCTGCCATCCATGTGGTGAAACAATGAGGGTTGTGGTCGCGGCCGGGTTTGTCGGAAATTTGGGCGATAGGCAAGCGGCCAAACTCACCGCACCAAATCACCAGTGTGTCGTCCAGCATACCCTTGCGGGCCAAATCCGTGATGAGGCCTGCCACAGGCTGGTCTGTTTCACCGGCAAATTGGGAATGGTTGCCCTGGATGTCGTTGTGGCCGTCCCAGCTACGCTGATTTTCCATACCACCTGAATAAATCTGGACAAACCGTACACCACGCTCCACCATTCGGCGGGCCAACAAACATTGACGGGCAAAATGATCGCATTTAGGATCTCCAACCCCGTAAAGCTTTTTGGTTGCCTCAGACTCGCTATCGATATCCATAACCTGAGGTGCCGCAGTTTGCATGCGGAAGGCTAATTCGAAGCTGTCAATTCGGGCAGCCAAATCATTTTCGGCCTCGCGCCCCGAGAGGTGCAAACGATTGAGCTTGCCGGCCAAGTCCAACTGCCGACGCTGGGTTTGGGAATTGATATCGGCCGGGAGTTTCAAATTATCGATGGGTTCGCCAGCAGGTTTGAGATGGGTACCCTGGTAAACGCCAGGCAAAAAACCAGCGCTCCAGTTGGCTGCGTTACCCTTGGGCAAACCCCGACCCTTGGGGTCACTCATCACCACAAAAGCGGGCAGGTCAGCCCCCTGGCTACCCAAGCCGTAGGTGACCCAAGAACCCACACAGGGAAAACCCATGCGGGCAAGGCCGGTATTGACTGCGAAAAGCGCAGGGGAATGGTTATTGGACTCAGTGAAGCAAGAGTGAATGAACGACATCTTGTCTACATGCTCACCCAAGTAAGGGAAGATGGAGGAGATCATCTTGCCAGACTGGCCCCGCTTGGCGAACGGGAAAGGCGACTGCATCAGGTTGCCGACAGCATTTTTGAAAAAGCCGGTGGTGTCCTTGAAACCGGAATCAAATTCCTTGATGGACTTGCCGTTCCATTTGGTTAGCCCGGGTTTGTAATCCCAAGTGTCAACATGGCTGGGACCACCATTGACAAAAATCCAGATCACACGCTTGGCCTTGGCATCGAAATGCGATTTTTTAGGGGCCAACGGGTCATTGATTCGACCACTCGCCCCTGATGAATCGGCGGCTCCGGCCACGCGCAACAAACCTTCCTGATTGAGTAATCCAATCAGGCCCAGATTGCCAAAACCACAACCGGCCCTGCTGAGCCAATCCCGACGATCCAAGTTTGACGGAGCAATGTTATGGTTCATGGTTCACTCCACAAAAATAAATTCGTTCATGGAAAAGATGGTTTGGCACAGGTCAGCCATCGCTGCTCGCTTGGCATCCCGGTTGAGCCCTCGCAGCGCTTCTTGGTTGGCCAAAAACTCCAAAGAAATCTTTGCTTCTTCTTGATTTGGTGACCGGCCAAGGGCCAGATTGAAGGCCTTTTCAACCGCTTGCTCCGGGGCCGAGTCAGCGCCCAGCCTGTCTGCAAAGGCCAAGGCATAGGCACGCACCTGCGGCCCGTTCAAAAAAGCAAGTGCCTGGGGTGCTACCGTGGTGTTTGAGCGCTGGCCAATGCTCACCAAATGTTCGGGCCAGTCGAATAGCATCATCATCGGAATGAGGCCACTTCGTTTGATGGAGAAATAGATGCTGCGCCTTTTCATGTTTTGATCAAGCGTGCCGGACCCAAACTGCCGGCTGTCCAATTGACCGGAAACCACCAGGAGTGAATCACGAATGGCCTCGGCCTCAAGGCGATGGGGCAACCGACGCCACAGCCATTGGCCTTCCGGATCTTTGGCCAGACGCTCTGCATCGGTGGAGGTCGATTGCATATATGTGGCACTGCACAACATGAGTTTGTGCATGCGTTTCAGCTTCCAATCCCCTTTGATCAATTCACCTGCCAACCACTCCAGCAATTCCGGGTGAGTCGGTTTGGCACCCATATAGCCAAAATCACTGGGTGTTGTGACTATCCCTTGGCCAAAATGGTGCTGCCAAAGGCGGTTCACTGATACCCGGGCAACCAGGTTACCGGCACCCTTTGCCGGATCAGTCAACCATTTAGCAAGGGCGGCCCGTTTATAGGAAGACTTGGAATCTGAGTTTTTCTCCACCCGCCAGGCATCTAGACTCAAGCCGTTTTGGTTGAACACCTCGGGAACACCATGGCTAACTAGTTCCACTTTTTGACCCACATCGCCGCGGCGGAGAAGGTGCACGTCTTTGTAAAAATGCGGAAAACCACGGTCATCAGCATGATGGGGCAGATGAGGCATTCCCTCAGTGGTAACCAGTGCTTTGGTCAGCACAGGTTTGCCACCTTCGGCCTTTTCTTTTTGAATACTGGCCCATTTGGCTACCCACGGAGGTTGACTCTGCTTGAACCACTTCAGTGCCACCGCCTGATCACCAGCCTGTGACTGGTTCCTTCTCAACCGTTCGAGAGCGGCCACGGTTTGGGCATCGGGTCCGGGTTCACCAATCGCGGGTTTCAAACCAGCCTGATTGGTTATCGACAGGCGAAATCGACCAACAACGTGCTGCGGGTTTGGGTGGTTAAAGCCAAGGGTAACAGTGAGCCGAATCCGTTTGCCTTCGTCGTTAAGCGGCTTGGCCAAATAAAAGACAGCAGCTTGGCTTTTTCCAATCTGCCCATCCACCGCCCAGCCTGATTCTGGATCATTATCCAGGCTTGCACCAACAGAAAGCGAGGATGTGTTTTGCTGATGGGTGGCTTCGGCTCGGGCAAGAGAAACTTTCACGCCTGCACCTTTGGCATCATCTACCGCAGCATCGACTTGCAAGTTACCCAAAACAAAATTACCGTTCGCGGCACGGCCCGGACCGCCATGAGGAAAACTTTGATCGCTCAAGACCTCCAAACGAATCGATTGAATATTGCGGGCAGTTGTAACAGCCGAGAAAGTTAATACCTCCCGCGGTGGAGCCTTACCAATAGCTAGGTATGAGCCATCCGCCTGACGCACAAATTGGGTTTTGGCAGTGGACTTTAGTTCACCATCGAGAAGGATCCACTGGGCATCGTTTGTGGAGCTCTTCAGATATTTTTCAAGCTCCGTAGGCAAAGATTCGCGTTCAAACTTGGCAAGGTCCTCCTCCAAATTATTGAGGCGAACAGCATGGCTGCCAGCTCTTTCGGCATTGGCAGTCGGATCTAGATCTAGCTCTTTTTCGGAACGGATAACGTTGGAAAATGCAGCCGCAAAACGATAGTAATCTTTCGCGGCAATGGGGTCGAATTTGTGGTCATGGCACCGAGCACAACCGAGGGTGAGACCTAGAAACGCCACCCCTGTAGTGTTAACCATATCGTCCAACTCATCGTAACGGGCCGATTCAAACTCAGTTTCGGTGAGTTGGGTGGGGAAAGCTCCCGCCCCCAAAAAACCCGTTGCCATCCAAGCCAAAGGGTTATTAGGTTCCAGTTCATCCCCAGCCAGTTGCCAACGGGCGAACTTGTCAAAAGGCAAGTCGGCATTGAACGCCTTGATAAGGAAATCACGGTAGGTATAAGCAGTCGGGCGGTCATAGTCTTGCTCGTATCCGTGCGATTCGGCAAACCGGGCCACATCCATCCAGTGACGGGCCCAGCGTTCACCGTAATACGGGCTGGCCAGTAATTGATCGATAAGCTCCTCCCACACCTGCTGTTTAATTTTGCCACCACCGGCATCTAATTTCCTGGACCACAAAGTCATTTGTTCCGGCGTGGGTGGCATACCCAAAAGGTCAAGCCAAGCCCGACGCACAAGAATTCTTGGGCTTGCGGCTGGGTTGGGATGAATCCCCTTGGCTTGAAGCTTGGCTAAAACAAATTGGTCAACCGGGTTGCGAGGCCAACCTGGAATCGCCGGGGAGGCAACAGTAGGGGGAGGCACTACTTGCAATGGCCTAAAAGACCAAAAAGACCTTCCTTCATCGAAATTAATCACCCGGGCAGGCTTGGCCCCTACAAGATTTGCACCTACACGAGGATCGGGGGCTCCCATTTTCACCCACCGCTCAAAATCAGCTATCACCGCCTTGGACAATTTGCCCTTGGGGGGCATTTTTAGGTCGTCCTCATGGTGAAGCGATTTGATCAGAAGACTGGCCTCTGGTTTTCCCGGCAAAATGACTTGGCCTGAATCACCACCCTTTAGCCAAGCTTCGCGGCTATCAAGGGCCAAACCACCTTTTAATTTCTTTTGGCTGGCAGCCTTGGCGGAATGGCAATTTTGGCACTGTTCTACCAGCACCGGGCGGATTTTTTCCTCAAAAAAACGCAACTGATCAGCGGTCGGTGCCGGATCAGCATTGAAACTAATAAATGCAAAAAGGCAAAATGCGAGCATGAAAACCTCGCCTAGGTGGGGTATCCTTCTCATTAAACCCTGATTCGGGTGCCGGGGCAATGGTTTCCCGAGTACGCCACCAGTAAACCCTTAAAATGGAATTAGCCAAAATTCAGCAACCCCAACAGCGATTCATGATGAAAACCACCTACCCACGATTTTGGCTTTTAGTGATGGCCTCCCTTTTCTGCCTTGGAGCAGCCAACTCCTTGCATGCCCAAGATGGCAAGGCAAAAGAAGAACCAGCAGCCCAAAAAGTGGGTGCCCCGTTTTTGCCCTGGCGAACCATACAAGTCCCCAACGATAGGTTGCCTTGGGGAATTTACGAACCTGCGACCATGAGCCTGGATGGAAAGAATCTGACACCCGGATTTGAAGCCATGGCCAGCCGTTTTGGCAAAGTGGCCCTTCGATTCGAGGAGCGGGAGGAGAAAATAATTCTGGCTTTGAACAAACGCCCTATCCGCTACCAGCCTAACGATTGGGTGGAACTAGGTAATCGCGGCCATTTCGCCTATGTTCGAGCGGCGGATGACCGATTGATGTTTCGAATTGGCCTATTTATCGATTGGCTACGCGGAAACAAACAGAAGGCGGAAACGGCCATTGGCAAACAGGCGCTTGCAGAATTTGAGGATCTTTACAACAAAAACGAAAAGGCCAAGCTTGCCAATGGTCGCAAAAACGAACTGGCTGAATTGGACTTGGATTACTTTCTTTTTCAATACCTCGAGGGCCGCCCGGCCTTAATGCCCATACCGGGCACAAAAACAACTCTTTGCACTTTTTGGGAGCGCGAACTGTGGGCGCACCAAAATGGCAAGGGGCGCTTCAACCATAACAGCCAAAAGGACCTGAAATTTATCGAATTTCATTGCCAAAAGTTCACTGGCGTGGACGGCTCACCTTTTAAAGGCAAGCACCGCAATCCGCCGCCTAGCCAGTTGGGGGATCCGGAAATACAGGACAAATAAAACCTTAACCATGCTTCTAATTGCCAGAACATGACAATCAGGCCAATATCTCCTTGATGATTTTCGGCCCTTCGGATGGCCCGATCAGTCGGGCATTGAGACCTTGAAAAGGATAGCTGAAGGTGAACGGATCAAGCCCCAATTGATGCAGGATAGTGGCCTGCAGGTCATGGACATCGACAGGATTTTCTTGGATGCGCCAACCCAGATCGTCCGTTGAGCCATAGGAAAGGCCCGGCTTGATGCCGCCGCCAGCCATCCAAACGGTGAAACAGTGGGGGTGATGATCACGCCCCAAACTCTTGCTCCCACCTCGCGCCTCATTCATGCTAGTGCGCCCAAACTCACCACCCCAAACGACCAGAGTGCTATCAAGCATGCCCCGACGGTCCAGATCACGAATCAAAGCGGCTATGGGCTGGTCAACTTCTTTGCATTTGCGCGGCAAGGCAGTAACTATGTCGTCTCCAGGGCCGGTTCCATGGGTATCCCAGCCCCAGTCAAAAAGCTGAACATAACGAACGCCTTGCTCCACCATGCGGCGCGCCAGCAAACAATTGGCGGCAAAACCGCCCTGCCCAACTGTCACACCATATTCGCGCAAAACTCCGGCTGATTCCCGGCTCACATCCATCACTTGGGGCACACTGGCTTGCATGCGGTAAGCCAGCTCATATTGCTCAATACGCGTGCGTGTTTCAGGATCGCCTGACCGCGCCAGCTCCACCTGATTCAATTTGTTCAGGGCATCCAAACCCTTGCGGCGCAAGGCACGGTCCATTCCCGCAGGATCAGAAACATAAAAAATCGGCTCCGGGCCTGAACGGCACTGCACCCCCTGGTGAACACTGGGCAAGAAGCCGGAGCCCCAAACGCTTTTTCCCGCGGTTGGGTCAGTGCCACCTGAAACCAGCACCATGAACCCGGGAAGGTTGGAATTCAGACTGCCCAAACCATAGGTGGCCCAAGCGCCGATTGCGGGATAGCCTGGGCGGTTTTCTCCCGTATGCACAAACAGTTCCGCCGGGGCGTGATTGAACTCCTTGGTCTTCATTGAACGGATCACGGTCAGCTTATCCGCCACCGTTTGCAATTGGGGCAATAAGCTACTCATCCACTGGCCGGATTGACCATATTGCCCGAATCCATGCGGTGACCCCAAAAGCGTTGGATGCCCCTTGATAAAAGCGAACCTTTCCCCCTTCAGCAAACTATCGGGACATGGCTGAAGGTGGTGCTTTTTCAGTTCGGGCTTGTAATCAAACAGATCTTGCTGAGGTGGCGAGCCTGACATGTGCAAATAAATGACAGCCTTTGCCTTAGCCGGGCTTTTCGGCGCCAAAGGCCCTGCCTGAGCCTGATGGGCCATATACATACCCCCCAAGGCAAGGCCTGCGCCCATGAATTGCCTTCTGGTTTGATGCAGGGCCTCGGCCATACGAATGGAGTTGGGCTGGGTCATCTAAACACCCCGTTTCAGGACTGACTAAATCTGTGTCTGAAGCATCAGTTGCGGGTTAAAAAAGCATCTGTGTTCAATAAAATGTTCGCCACATTAAACAATGCCGCCTTTTCGGCTGGGGCCATCCCGTCAGGCCACTTCGCATCGCCCGCCAGCTTCTCGGCCCGCCCAGACGAAGCGGCCAAATCCGCGAATGCAGCAGCGTGAAGGTCGGCGAGAGCGGCTAACTCTCCGGCAGAAGGTGATCGGCCAAGGCAAAGCTCAAAACCTCTGGCAATACGCCCCGGAGTATCTGAAGACTCGCGGGCCATTCTTGCTGCCAAGTGCTGGGAAGCTTCTACAAAAACCGGATCGTTTAGGGTGACAAAAGCCTGCAAGGGCGTGTTTGAGCCAAACCTTCGAATGGTGCAAGCTTCACGACTGGGAGCGTCGAATGCCTGCATATTGGGAGGTGGAACGGTACGACGCCAAAAAGTGTAGATTCCACGACGGTGTGCATCTTCACCTTTGGAAGTTGGGTAGGTGCGCTCACCATTGAATGCCGCCTGCCACAATCCATCGGGCTGGGGAGGGTAGACTGAGGGCCCACCCAACTTGCGATTGAGCAAACCGCTCACTGCCAATGCCTGGTCGCGCACCGCTTCAGCTTCAAGACGACGGCGCGGAAACCGTGCCAAAAAGATATTGCCAGGGTCTTTCGCCAAATGATCGGACCGCACAGTAGATGCTTGTTGATAGGTGAAACTACTTATTAACAACTCTAGCAAGGCACGATTGTCCCACTTCAGGCGTATGAACTCACTCGCCAACCAGTCGAGTAATTCGGGATGACTGGGCTTGGTCCCCATGAGCCCAAAGTCTTCCTCGGTTTCCACCAAGCCACGGCCAAACAGCATAGACCATACACGGTTAACCTGAACTCTGGCGGCCAAGGGATTTTGTGGGCTGACAATCCAGCGCGAAAGTTTCAGCCGATCGGCAAGGCCCTCAACCTTGGGGCCAATGGCCCTCAGTACTCCCGGTTGCACCTCGTCACCCGGATCAAGAAAATTACCTTTTATTAGCACCTTTGTTCCGCGTTTTTTTCCTTCTGGTAATTCTTCCATAACTGGAGTGCTAACAACCTGTTTTTCCAATTCAATTAGGCTCTTTTTCAACTCGTCCCGTTTGGCTGCGTTTTGTTTTCCCTCAGGGGACAAAGGCAACCAGATGGCAGTAACGATTTTTCTTTCCGTGGCGGTCCAATTTTCGGGATTGGCTGCAAGAGCTTTCAAAAGTCCAGAATCAGGAAGGGCCAAAACAGAAACACCAGAACGACTACTCAACCGAAAACGGCCAAGCACATGCCTGGTGCCATAATTTTGCCTCAAAGTCAGATTTACCGGCAAATCGCCGAGTGGCCTAGCCAATCGCAATTCCAGCGTGGAGGGTTTGCCAATTGCCCCTCCCACAGCCCAACCCTTGCCCGGCTCACCTTTCATCAAAGCTTCGGCGGTGAATTGCGGCTGTTCATGGGTGGCCTTGGCCGTCAGGATTGCCACATTTCGAGGCCCATTGGGATCAATCTCCAACGAAACACTTTCACGCGGTGCCTTGGCCAGTTTCTTCTCCCACAAAATTTGGCGTTTGTCATCCAGGAATTTCACCACTACACCGTCCAGCCTGTCGGGCAGGTTGGCTCCGGTACGATTATGGATGACAACCTTATCAAGCGGAGTGGAAGCACCCAGATCCACTTCCCACCACGGGGCAGGATCGGCCACCTGAGTGTGGGTTACCGAACCGTTTTCGTGGTTACCGTCAATATTCCCGTCAATTGCCTTTATGGCATCGCCACCAAAACCAGTGGATGACTGGGAGGCTTTACCCTTGCGCGCAAGGTTTTCTGGCCCACGAAAAGCCTGCACTTCGGCCACATGCAGCAACTTGTCAGACCCAGGAAGTTCCAGACGGATAAACCTGCCCACAACCGGCTTGCCACCTTCCGGCACCTCATGGAGCTGAATCTGGTCGATGACAAAATTACCTTGGCCCCAACCCGGCCCCCCCTGAGGCAAGCCATCGGCTGGCAATACTTCAAGCCGCAGGTTCTGCACCCCTTTGAGCCCATTTGCCAGTTTGATGCTGTAAGTTGATTTTTCGGCTTCACCCAACGCCCGGATCACCCCGCCTTCTCCACTCTCCAGCCGCATTCCAGCAGTGGCCGAAAGGGCGGATGGAATTAACGGCTGCCAATCTTTTTCCCCATCCACTACGGCCTTGGCGAAATCCCGAAATGCGCTGGAATCAAAGCGCGCCAACCGATCCGATTCCTTTTCCAATTTTTCCAGACTGGAGAGCAATTCCTTTTTGCGCACTATTTGTTCAAGAGTCGGGGTGGGAAGTCGGGGGAGGTCTTCAGAATTATCATTATCTGCGGTTTGATTGAAAACCGCATAAAATTGGTAATACTCTTTTTGGCTAATTGGATCAAATTTGTGACTGTGACATTTGGCACAACCAAGGGTCAGCCCCAAAAAGACCTGGCCGGTGGTGTCCACCCGATCCTTCACGGCTGCTGTGCGAAATTCTTCCCGATCTGTTCCCCCTTCGGTATTGGTCATCGTGTTGCGGTGAAAAGCTGTGGCCAGCTTTTGGTCGATGCTGGCGTCCGGCAACAGGTCACCTGCTAACTGTTCGATCACGAATTGATCGTAAGGCATATTTTTGTTGAAGGAATCCACTAACCAATCACGGTACCGCCAAGCGTAGGGGCGTAAAGGGTCTGAGCCATATCCCTTGCTGTCCGCATAACGAGCCAAGTCAAGCCAGGGCCTTGCCATGCGCTCACCGTACCCCGGATCAGCCATCAATTCCCGGGCCAGGCGCTGCACTGCGTCCGGCCCTTTGTCTGCAACAAACGCCCTGACCCTTTCAGGAGAAAGCGGCAAACCTGTCAGATCCAGAGCCAAGCGGCGGGCAATGGTAGCCCGGTCCGCCATTGGATTCGGGGCCAGGCCTTCTTTGTCGAGGCGGGACTGAATGAAGGCATCGACTGCGTTGCGTACCTGAGAAGGATCCCTAGGTTGAGTAGCCAAGTTATTTTTCAAGGGCTGGAACGACCAATGCGTGCTGGCTACCGAAGTGGTGCCACTATCGGCATACGGAGCTCCACTATCAATCCAACGACTGACAAGCGCGGCCTGTTCTTTGGTGAGCGGGTCGCCCTTGGGGGGCATGCGTTTCCCATCCCGCCCCGCGATACGGGAAACCACCGAACTTTCGGCGCTTTTGCCAGGAACAACTCCCTTTTTACCAGTGTCACCTGATTCTGTGGCAAGCACTCTCGAATCGAGGCGGTAGCCACCTCGCTGTTTGTCGGGCCCATGGCATTCGATGCAACGGGCTTTCAAAATGGGCTCAATTTCCTTTTTAAAATCAACGGCAGGGCCAGAACCCGGGTCGGCAAAAGCCCCGGATGTGGCAATCAGGCAGTATGCAAATCCCATCACCCAGCTTGTCAGTGGCGATCGCATGATCGGCTCCTGTGAGTCCCAAAGGCGTCACCCAGCAACAACCGCATCAATGACCGTGGCTACTCTTCTTGAACATGCCATGTCCCCGGTCGCCTTTTGCGTAAACATAGGCCAAAAGGTCAAGAATCTCATCCTTGGTCAACTTGTCGAGCAACCCTTTGGGCATCAGCGACACCTTGGATTTTTCACGCGTCTCGATTTGTGCCTTCTTAACAATGGTAGGCGTCACGCTGGAAAGGGGGTTTTCAATTAGGCTGATAAAATCCTTGTCCTCTGTGACTGCCAGCCCAGTTACCACCTTGCCATTATCGAGGGTGATCACATCAGACATGTATTTGGCATCAATTTTACGGGATGGTTCCAAAATCTCCCGCAATACCTCAGCCGGGGTCCACTTGGGATCCAGTTCACCCAGTTTGGGCCCAAAGGCGTTACCTTTGTCATCAATCTTGTGACAACTGATACAACTGGTGGTTTCAAACAGCTTCTTGCCCCTGACAAAATCGCGTCCAGGTTCGAGCATGCTGACCGCTTGTGACAAATCCTCGAACTTCCATTCCTTGCGCTCACGCCGATCAGCCAATAAGGGGTCTTTCGTAACCAGAGCCACTTTTTTCAAATACCCATCCGGGTCGGCCTGCCAGGCTGCCAAATCAGCAACCACAACTAGCGCACCATACATTCGGCGCCAGTGCCCCGGATAGGTGCAAACATAGGGATAAATTCCCGGTTCCGAAGGTGCAGTAAAAGCCAGTTGCTGAGTCTCGCGTGTTTGTAACAACTTGCTGGCCAGCAGAACCTTGTCGGAACGGGGCACAAATTGCCTAGTGGCGGCATCCGCCGCAGTGGCGGAAGCTTCGGCCAACATACCCACTTCCTCCAGTGAGCCGGGTTTGAGAATGACCAGATTGTGCGGCATGAGATCATCATTGCCAAAAACAAATTCAACCGGCTTGCCAGCTTGAACTACCAAGGTTTCCTGGTCGTAGGCCATTCGCTCCGGCAAGGTACCCAACCGCAGCACCCGCACCGCCAAATCAGCAAGCTTGCGGCGGGCCGTGCTGCCTTCATTGCCAGGCAAGGCCGTGGCAAGCGTGTCTACCAGTTGAATGTAATCAACCGCAACCGAACTAGTGCGCGCCTTTTCCGGAATTGCCTGAATAGACTCCAAGGCCATGGCAACCAATTTCCCTGACATCTGTTTGTCCAGTGCCCCAGATGGCAGCTTCAGAAGGGCACGAACAGCTTGCGCCCGCTCATCATCTGCCAAGGCCACTTGGGCTAAAATCGTGGCTGCTTCTTTCTCACGCCCCGAAATCGTCGTCAGCGCCATCATCGCCTCACGGCGAAGCATGCGCGCAGGGGATTCCCCGGCCACTTCAACCCTTTCCTTCTCATCCGGTGCAGGTATTCCCTTCTTTTCAAAGATCACTTTGCGTTGGCCATCCAGAACCTTAACTGCATGATTGGCAAGTCTTGACCCCAAATTCCCATCGGTGCGGTTGTAAACCAAAACCGCATCAATTGGAAATTCACCGCCCAAGTCAACTTCCCACCACGGGTTATTTTCACCTTCAGTGCTATGAGTTTGCCCCTCTTCGGAAAACGAGCCAGAATTGCGGCCATCAATTCCCCGTGAAGCCGGGGCATTGAATGATGTGCTGCTTTGTTTGGCTGTGCCTTTGCGAGCAATATTGACCCCATCACTCATCACCTCAACTTCTGCCAAAGTCAGGGTGCGCTGGCGACCAGGGAGTTCAATACGGACAAACTGTCCCAAAACATTTTTCTCCTTCCCATTTTCAACTTCTTTTTGGGCCAAAGGAGCAATACGGTCAAACAGGGCACGGCGTACCTCCTCCGACCGCATCAGGAAAACCGCCGCCACCAAATCACGCTGCGACTTCACCGATGCCGCTGCTCGCTTCCAAGTAACCTCTGCATTTGAATCAATTCCCAAAAGCATAAGCCAGCCAAACTGGCGAAGAATTGGGGAAGCTCCCTTGTCGGCCAATACCTCAATTTGCGGACGAACAGCGGTCAATTCCATGGCGGGACGACCGGGCAAAAACCTGGCCAAATCAACCACCAACTGCCCCGACTGCCCCTCGGATGAACCCGCAAGGCGGGAAATGAGATTCAGCAATAAGGCAGCTTGGCTTTGGTTCCGCTCAGCAGCCAAATCTTCCAACGCCTTCAGGCGGGAGGTGTCATCAATTCCGGCCCGCTGGACAATTTCTTCCATCACGGCTGAGGTTCGGGCTTCTTTCATCAGCAACGCGGCTGGAAGGCTTTTCAATTGGAAACGGATAGCCACATCAGTTTTGAATTCGACCTTTTTTCCAGACGCCAATGCTTCTTTGTAAGCAGGCTCCAGCACACGAAGAACCTCGGCACGCATGAAATCCACCAATGGATCCGCAGGCTGGGCCCCCGCGATGATGGGAATCTCAATCGCATCCGTCGAGGCGAAAAAGCTGGACGCCCGAACCGCTTCAAGGCGCACCCTTGCCTCGGGATCGGCTGCCAACTTGCGCAAAGTGGCTAATGGATCAGCCAAGCGTTCACGCCAGGCAATCAAAACCCGCGTGGCTGCAGCGCGGGCCTTATAATTGTTTGAGTTCAAAACCCGGTTTAACAGCTTGGCGTTAACCACATCGTGGCTTTGAAACAACCACAAGGCCTCTAGCAAATCGTGGGCCTCGGAAAGGTTTTCTGCCCAGCTCTCGGCAACAGCGATAACTTCGGCGGTAGGTCGACCGGCAAGCTCCTTGCGTGCCGCCATACGCACCAGATCGACGCTGTTTTTTAACTGTTCAAGCAACTGGCCAGTGGCCATTTCGGCGATTTTGGGAAACTGTTGAGCTCCCCCCTCATAGGTAACCCGGTAGATACGACCATGTTCCGTATCCCGACTGGGATCGCGCAAATTGTGCTGCATGTGGCCAATGATCGGATTGTGCCAATCGATGAAATAAATCCCACCATCAGGCCCCATTTTGATATCGGAAGGCCGAAAGTTTGGGTCGGTTGAGGAAATGATTGGTTCCAGTTCTTCACCCACAAGAGCAGCACCCTTGTCTGAAATCTTGTAGCGCAGCAAACCCTGAAATCCGATCACATTGCCGACAATCAGATCCCCTTGGTAATCGGCTGGGAACATATCGCTGGAAAGATATTCCATGCCTGGGCATGGGCGGGTGCGCTGTTGGTAAACCTGCGGCGGGCGGTTGTGTTTCTGTGGAAAAGGCAGATTACTGCTGAAAAGCGATGCCTGGTACGGGTTAGAACCCGTCCCATCCACCACAATATCCTGGCCCCAGCGATCAAAAACATGACCATGCGGATTGGCAAATCCAAATGTGACATAAACATCAAATTTTTGGGTTCTTGGCTCGTAACGAAATACACCACCATTCGCACAGCGACGGACAGGGCCATGGGGAGATTCAACCTGGGTGTGGTGAAAAGTCCCCTCCTGGAAGTAAATAGAACCGCCACCATCGGTGACAAAACTGTTGGATGTGTGGTGAGTATCGGCCGAGTCAAGGCCATGGAGAATCCGTTTCCGCACGTCCGCCTTGCCATCGCCATCGGTATCTTTCAGATACATCAGGTCTGGTGCTTGGGCGACAATCACTCCTCCATCGTAAAAATCGAATCCCGTTGGGTTGTGCAAATCATCGGCAAAAACCGTCATCTTGTCGGCTTTGCCATCTTTATTGGTGTCTTCCAGAATGAGAATTTTGTCATTCATGGGATTTTTGGGCTTCCAGTGAGGGTAGGTTGGCCAAACTGCCACCCACAACCGGCCCTTGGAATCCCAAGCCATTTGCACAGGATTACCTAATTCTTTCCACATCTCCTCCGAGGCAAAAAGATTCACTTTAAGCCCGGGAGCCACCTTCATTTTCTCGACCGATTTTTCCCCTGAAAGGAACAGGTGCTTGCCACCCTCCAACGGGCCGGGCTTGTTGGTTTGAACCGGAATGAAATCAGGAGTGTTACTGTCATCGGCTTTGGCAGATTGTCCTTGGGCTGCCACATGAATCACCTTGTCACGATTGGCACACATAGTCTCCAATATTTCCAATTCCCTGGCCATAACCTCACGGTTACTCTGCCCGCCCACAAATTTCAGGTCTGCCCGCCCGCCAAAAATGGAATAGCCATCCGTCACGCGGTATCGCTGAAACCAGTACCAGTCTTTGTCCATCACTGCCGCGCGGGTGGACTGAAAGAATTGGTCGGCAATCTTTTTTTGCCCAAAAAGCGACCTAACCAACAGCATGGAAACGAACTCATAGCCGGCTTCGTTGAGGTGAACCCCGTTGATGGTGTAAGGAGCCTGGCGACTTTCCGGAGTACCGCTGGCCTGAAAGGCATCTGCGGTTGGACCAAATAAATCAACAAAAACAACCTTTTTAAGTGCGGCAACTTTCCTAATAGCAGCGGTGTATTCGCCGAGACGCTCGTTTATTGCCTTTGCCCCTTCCCGCCCGGACCCTGCTTCAAAAGCGGTGGGTGAGCAAAGAACCACCCGGGGAGATTGGTTACCATCAAATTTGGCACCCAAAAGGTGGTCAACATAGGTGGCCAACTCTTTTTCAAATGCCTCTAACCCTTCTCTACCGGCAAAGGATTCGTTGTAGCCAAACATGGCGATAACCACGCTCGCCTTCACTTTGGCAAGCCATTGGTCGGGCGATCCAAAATCTGCTGAGCGCAGACGCAGGTTCAATTCATCTCCGGAAAACCCTAAGTTGCGCAAAGTTAGCCCATAACCGGGATGCGCCAACTGCAGGCTGGCCTCGAACCCATGCCCTAGGTGCTGCATCCGGTCGGCCAAGGTATTGCCAACAATGGCAATACGGTCACCCTTGAAAAACTCAAAGGGAATTTTACCCCCCTCCTGCGCAAAATTCGGAGTAGCCAAAGTTACAGAAACCGCAAGCACCAAGAGGTTTGCGAAATTAACGCGTGCCATCAACCACATGGGAAAGTTCCTTGCTGGCAATCATGGAAAGGGGAGGCAGGAAGACCATCCTAACCTGCCGAAAAGCCCAAGGAAACCATGGAATGTACGAGCCATCCATAAGAGCTAAATAAAATCAAACAAAACGATAAACAAAAATAATATAAATATATCATTTTATAACAAAATGCCAGCCATTTGCTTGCTTTCCAATTGGATACCGAGTGTAAAATCCAGAAATGCTTTTTAATCTCGTGTATCCGAATCCCTAACGCATAGCCCCAAAACACAACCTGCTACAGCCAATTTGGGCCCGCTCGCCTAGCTTCCAACCATCTAGGTCAAGGATGTAAACTCACGCTTCCAAATTCCTTAGCCATTAAAGTATCGAGATGTACTGATTATGCCTTTTCCTAAGGAAAAATCGTTCGTCAATTATTTGCCAAAGTTTTGGTCAGGCCCTCAAAAGGCCCATACCTGAAAAGACCTAAAAATGCTCAAGTGCGCAGAATCTAATTAAATGTTACCATGCCTTTCATGGTGGGGTTACCTACAGGGTCTGTCCATTTTTGGAGACACCCTTTTTACCGTTTTGTTTTTCAGAAGGAGTTGAAAAATGAGTGCAGTCTCCAAATTCAAATTGCTGCCCGAGGTGGATCAATTCCTTGGCACCAGCCCGATACAAGGTTTTGCTGGTGGTAAACATTTCCCCACCACAACTGGTACCTTGATTGCGTCTATCGATCCTGGCTCGGGTGAGAAGATCACCGACATTCCCGATATGAGTGCGGCTGAGGTCTCCCAGGCTGTTGATATCGCTAATCATGCATTTCCCAAATGGGCCGCTTTGCCGCAAAAAGAGCGTAGTGCGCTGCTGTTGAAATTAGCTGACGCTGTGGAATCAAAAAAAGCAGTTATTGGCCAGATCGAGGCACTTGAGGCCGGAAAGATTGAAGCACAGGCCCAAGGGGATGTGCAGAATTTTGCCGACACCCTTCGCTATTTCGTCAAGTTGGCCGATGGTGTCGTTACCCACACAAAATTGGATATCCCTGGCCATGAAGCTTGGACCACAAAACAACCATGGGGAGCTTGCGGTTTTATTTTCCCTTGGAATTTCCCGTTTCTTTTAATCGGCTGGGGAATTTCCCCGGCCTTGGCCACTGGCAACACCGTTGTCATCAAGCCCGCCGAAGACACCTCCCTTTCCGCCATATATCTGGCTCGCTTGGCAAAGGAAGTAGGAATCCCCGACGGCGTTATTAATGTGGTGACAGGGCTGGGACAGACCGCGGGTGCAGCATTGGCGGGTAACCCAAATATCAAAAGGATGTCGTTCACCGGTTCACCCGAAGTGGGTAAGTTGGTAGCCGAAGCGTGCGCCCGCAACCTTGTTCCTGTGAAATTGGAACTGGGTGGAAAAGGCGCAGCGGTGGTTTTTGATGATGTAGATGTCGTTGGAACTGCTGAAAAGCTTGTGGGTGCGATCACATTCCACACCGGGCAGGTATGCTGCGACGCAACCCGATGGTTCATCCATGAAAAAATTTATGATCAATTCATCGATGTATGCAAGGATCGCTTGAAAAAAGTCAGGATTGGCCATCCTCTGGATCCGAACAGCCAAATGGGGCCCGTGGTCAACCCGAAGCAACATGCCCGCGTTTTGGGTTACCAAGAAAAAGGTAAATCATCAGGTGCCCAATGCATTTTTGGCGGCGGCCCGGCTACTGTTGCAGGATTGCAGGGCAATTATGTCCAACCAGCTTTGTTGACCGGCCCGTTGGACAATATTGCGGCAAGGGAAGAAATCTTTGGGCCGGTGGCCTTTGTGGCCAAATTCAAAACAGAGCAAGAAGCCATCTCCATGGCCAACGACACCGACTATGGTTTGGCCAACAGCGTCTGGACCCAAGACCCGGCCCGAGCCGCCCGGGTTGCCGAGGCGATGGTGGCTGGCAACAGTTGGATCAATGCCCACAATGTATTTCCCCACGGAGTTCCCTACGGCGGGGTGAAAAAGAGTGGACTCGGTGGTGGAGTCCTATCGCCGGAAGTTTTAATGGATTATTACCGCAACACTTCGGTGGTTCGGCCAATTCAATAGTCAGCCGGCTAATTGAATGGTGTTTACGGGGAAAACTAGGAACCTAAAAGTCGTCAACCTTAATAAACACAAGCTCAGGCAATCATGCAATTGCCTGAGCTATATTTTTAGAAAACAAGAGCATTGGACCCCGGCCCTGCTTGGATTACCCTTTAATAACAGGGCAGGCTTACTTGCGCCAAACTTACCCTAAACGTCGAACAAAACGGGGCTTTTTTGGACTGTACCTGACTGTTAGGAGAAATACAGAAAAACGAAAAAACCCTAAGTTTCCCTAGGGTTTATCGTGTTTAAGCGGTATTTTTCTGATTACACCCGGCAAGATTCGAACTTGCGACCCTCGGTTTAGGAAACCGATGCTCTATCCCCTGAGCTACGGGTGCATCTGTCATTAAAGATAACGGCAAGCTGGCCTCTTCACAAGAACGGGCTATCGGGAAATTAACTTCATTTCAGGGTTTTTGCCAAGGCAATTTCTTAGACTTCAACAGCTTCAAGTGAACCCTACCCACATCACGCATATATTCACTGCCACCTTTGCCTTCTGCAGCCTTTGCCAGATACGCCTCGGCCGGTTTTGCGTTGCCCAGCAAATCCTCCCATAGGCCCAAATAGAGGTTGCCGTAAAAGTTTGCCGAATCCACCTGTGCTCCCATAGTCTGTTCAGCCAATTTAGCCACCTCCGCAGGCTTGGCCTTTCCTGCATAAAGGTCGAGAACTTTCATCATGGGAATGCGGCGATCCAGGCCTATTGGCAGCATTTCCTTTTGAGCCTTTTCCAAAGATTGGCCAGGCGCGCGGGATTGGCACATCAACTTCCAAACGGTGTTTTCCACATCGTTTCCATCGACACTTTGATAATCCTCAAACTGTTTTTGTCCCTCCGCGTAGCGACCCGCATAGTAAAGAGAAATGCCACGCCTCCAATGGCCGGGGGCATCTTTGGGCTCAAGCTTAATTTGATGATCAAAAGCTAGGCAGGAAGCCACAGACTCACCCACCATGAACTCCGCGGTGCCCAGCATGTCAAAAACCTCGGCTGAATCAGGCATTTTTTTTGCCACAGCTCTCAAGGTTTTAGCGGCATTTTCATACTTGCCCGTCCGCAATTCCAAACGCCCCTTACTGACGGAATCAGCGGTTTCTACATCCTGAAATAAAACCAATGAAATCAGCAGCAGCATGAAACCTTCCCCCAAAACCGAATTTAAACCCGACAGCTTCTCCCATCCCAACTAATTTGAGCGTATGCTGCAGGCTGATTCAACCAAACCACGGAGAAACCCGCATGCGAACCAACGACATGCGTATTGAACGCGTTGATTTCAACACCCAAGACCAAGACTACCGAACCCCCATCAAATTCGGGGGTACAGCAGTAAACAAGGCTACTATCCTCACTGTCAGCATCCACGCCAAATTGCCTGATGGCAAGGGCGCTACAGGTTGGGGATCAATGCCCCTTGGAAATGTTTGGTCGTTTCCGTCCAAAACCCTGAATTATGCCCAAACGCTCGAAGGCCTTCGCCTTTGTGCGGCACTTTGCGCTAAAACATGGCGAAACCAAAACGATTGGGGCCACCCCATGGAGATTGGCCATCAGGTGGAAAAATCTCTGGCCGCAATTGCAAACAAAGCCACCGAAACTCTGGAACTGCCCGAGCCAATACCTGTTTTGGCCGCCATGGTAGCTAACAGTGCCTTTGATGCCGCCTTGCACGATGCCTACGGTAAACTCCACGAAAAAAGCACATGGAAATGCTACGGGCCCGAATATTTACCCAGTGATTTATCTTTATTTTTGGGTGGCGGGTTCGAGGGTGAACGCCTCGAAAACCACACCATGACAAAACCTGCGCCCTCGCTGCCACTTTATCATCTAGTGGGTGCCCTAGACCCCTTGGGCAAATCTGACCTCCGCACACCTGTGAAGGATGGCTTTCCCGAAACACTGGAGGAATGGATTCCTTTCAATGGGCTCACCCATTTGAAAATCAAGCTAAATGGCGAAGACATTGGCTGGGATGTGCAACGGGTTTTGAATGTGGAATCGATTACGGCCAAGGCACAAAAAGCCCTGGGCATAAAGAGCTGGCACTATTCCTTGGATTTCAACGAAAAATGCCCATCCGTGGAAGCACTGCTGGAATTTCTGGCAAAGCTAAAAGAACGAGGGCCAGCAGCCTACGCAAGGGTTGCTTATATCGAACAGCCCACAAAGCGGGATTTAAAAGCCGACAAGGCCAACCGAATGCACAAGGTTTCCGAATTGATCCCGGTGGTGATTGATGAATCACTGGTGAATCTCGAAACCCTAATGCTAGCTCGAGAAATGGGCTACACCGGAGCCGCCTTGAAAGCCTGCAAGGGCCAAACACAGTCTTTGCTTATGGCTGTGGCGGCCCGCAAATGGGGCATGTTCCTGTGTGTGCAGGACCTGACATGTCCGGGAATGTCTTTGGTTCAATCCGCTAGTTTGGCTAGCCATATTCAGGGAGTGAATGCGTTGGAGGCGAACGCTCGCCAATACATGCCACTGGCCAACCGTGAATGGGAAGCAGCGCATCCAGGTTTGTTCATCATCAAAGACGGCTTGGTCAGAACTTCATCGTTAATAGGCTTGGGTTTGTGCACCGAACCTCCCAACCAAACCAATTAAGCCCATTGCCTTAGCTCACTTCTCCCCATGGAGGATTGGTCATGAATCGTCGGTACTTCCTTGGCAATTCAACCTTGGCCGTAACTGCCTCACTTAAGGCCAAATCCCTCGACGCATCATCCACAATCAATGTGGGAATCATGGGAATGGGAACCAGGGGAAACGCATTGGCCAAGGCGTTGGCCCCCATGGAGGGTGTTCGTGTTTCCTGGATTGTTGAACCCGACAAAAACCGGATGGGTCAGTCTGCCAATTTGTTTTCCAAAGCTTTACCCAAAGGTAACGATTCCCCCAAGACTAGCGAAAACTACCAGCGCGTATTGGATGATAAGTCAGTCGATGCGCTCATTGTGACAGCACCCAACCACTGGCATGCCCCTGCAACACTTTTAGCCTGTGCGGCCGGCAAACATGTTTATGTGGAAAAGCCTTGCTGCCATAACCCCCAGGAAGGCAAATGGGTGCTCGAGGGTGCAAAAAAATATTCCCGCCTGGTTCAAACTGGCACTCAAAGGCGAAGCTGGACTGGCATTCAGGAAGCCATTCAACGCCTTCGCGAAGGAGAAATCGGCGACCTTCACGCCGCCCAAACTTGGTACTTCGCCAACCGGGGCAGCATTGGAAAAGAATTGCCAGGCCCAGTTCCAGAAGGCCTGAATTATTCACTTTGGCAAGGCCCGGCCCCCCACATGCCATTCCGGGCAAATTATTTACACTACAACTGGCATTGGTTCTGGCATTGGGGAAACGGTGAGTTGGGCAATAACGGGGTCCATTGGCTAGACTTGGCACGCTGGGGAATGGGTGTCACCCACCCTGAACTGAGCCTCTCTACAGGCGGCCGGTACTACTTCAACGATGATCAGGAAACACCAGATACACATTTGGTTTCATTTGAATTTCCCGGCAAGAAACTCATTACTTGGGAAGGGCATAGCTGCCAAAAGGAGCCGCGAAAGGATGGCCCGGATGTTCTTTTCATGGGCTCCAAGGGCCGTTTGGCCATCATCGGACCCGGCTATGTGGTGCAAGATTTAAACGGCAAGGAAATCGCAAAGGGCAAAGGTACCTCTGGGGAATCAATACATTTGGCTAATTTTTTGGGCGCAATCAGGGGAAATAACAAACTCACCTGCCCGCCCGAAGAAGCTGTTCCCAGCACCATGCTCTGCCACCTTGGCAACATAGCTCACCGAACAAAACGAACGCTAAAAATTGATGTAGAAAGCGGTAAACCCCTAGATCAATTGGCCCAAGGC
>Ga0255132_1000027_pt1 | contig 56900 bp, 40 predicted proteins | sample Law_Law_RepA_8d_FD_188551 | JGI IMG/M metagenome (GOLD analysis project Ga0255132, IMG submission 188551) | Freshwater microbial communities from St. Lawrence River, New York, United States - Law_Law_RepA_8d | ecosystem: Environmental > Aquatic > Freshwater > River | place: USA: New York...
TACCTTCCTGCTTTGCAGCGATGGTCTTTCTGGGCCAGTTGGCAATACGGAAATGGCTCAGGCGGCATGGTTGCTATCGCCTCAAAATGCCTGCGAGTATTTGGTCGCCTTGGCAAATCTCCGTGGTGGCCCAGACAATATCACAGTGCAAGTAATAAAACTTCCCCATGAATCTCCTGAAGAAAATGGTGCATCGGGGGCGCCTTTCAAATTTTGGCCGAAATTAATTGATTGGTCACCCTGGTCACTTATTCCAGGGGTAATTCTTGCCGTTACATTTTTTGCCATGTTGATAAAAGACTACCCTAAAGGCCTCAACAATTTCCACACTGTCGTCCTTGTTTTAGCCTCGCTTTTTACAGTGGCTGGAATGGCGGGCTTGATTCTGCGTTTAGCCCAAAAAGGGCGCTCGGACCAGGCTCCGCAAGAGGTTGGCAAAGCAAGGATTCATCGCCGCGAGCCTTGGGCCCTGTCGCGGGAAAATATTGATTTACTGGCAAAGCAAATCGAGTCACTGGCATCGGCCGCCATAAATATGTCCATAGTTCAACCAGTTTTGCCTGAAGTTTTGACAGGGCAAGATCAGGCCAGGGCCTTGGTTGCCTCCAATGATCTGGTTGGTGCATTCCAAATTTTGGCCCGCCTGCTTCCGAAGCTCGAGCCGGTGATTCGTGCGAGCTTGGCTAAGCAAATTCCTTCTGTGCCGATGTTGATTCCTCGGCCTGGTCACAAAATTTGATTCAATTAGGATTGAGGAACGCTTCCTTTGCTATGCCAAATGTACCATGTTGCGAAGGATCGATATGGTTCCCATGGTTTGGCCAAATTTATAATCAAATTTTTATCGGGCAAATCCTTCAAGCCATAGAGTTCAGCAATTCCAGATTTAAGTCCATAGTCACCAACAGGAAGTATATTCGGGTGGCCCAAGGCAAAAATACGCACCATATCAAGTGTCCATGGGCCAACCCCGGATAATTCTGAAAGTGCTTCCTCAACCCCATCAACCTCGTGGCTGAAAGCTTTTAATTTGTTCTTCTTTCGCTCCTCCCACAGATCAGCAACACCTAGAATATATTTAGCTTTCGAGGTCGAAAGGCCCAGGTTTTTCAAACCAGATTGGCCCACTTTCCGAATTCCTTCAGCACAAAAAAGTGTGCCTCCAGAGGCTGAGACTATTCGTTTGGTAATGGTTTCGGCAGCTTTTGTGGAAATGAATTGCGCAATAATAGTTCTGGTTAGGCAGTCAAAAAGGTCTGGCGAGAGCTCAAGGGTACATGGCCCAATATCTTGAACCACCAAACCCAAAGGGGACTTGCAAATGGATAGGTGATCAAAAGCTTTGGATTTACACTTTCCCCAAGAAGTTTTCTTAGGCATAGCCAATGGGCCTTGGGTTGCCCTAGGACGCGCTTTCAACGGGGTGGGATCTATCAAGTCGACTGCTATTGAGAGCCCGCTCGGTCGGCTTTCGCAAATCCCAAACAAGACCTAGTTTTGATAGCCCAAGCAATGTGCAGTAAGAAATGTCAATTTCCCACCAATAAAAGCCTTGATTAACAGATCCTTGATAGTGGTGATGGTTGTTATGCCACCCTTCACCCAAGGTAACAAGCGCCAATACTAAACTGTTGCGGCTGTCATCAGTCGTTTTGAACCGGCGGTTACCCCAAAGGTGACACAAGGAATTGATTGTGAAGGTACCGTGATAAAGAATGATGGTTGAAAGCAAGAATCCCCATGTCAATCCGCTGAAGCCGTCAATCAAGTAGCAGATAATTGCTGTCGTTAATCCGGGAACCCAGTGGAACTGGTCCAGCCAAAGCAATTCGGGGTATTTCTTGAAATCAGGAATATTTTTCCAAACTATCTGTTGGAAATCATTGCCAAGCACCCAACCAACATGGCTCCACCAAAAACTAGTGGTGTGCGGTGAATGTGGGTCAACTTCAGTATCAGAATGACGATGATGATCCCGGTGATGGGATGCCCACCAGAGTGGGCCTTTTTGCATCGATGAACACCCAATCCAAGCTAAAACGAATTGAAATGGACGACTCGTCTTGTAGGCTCGGTGAGCAAAATAACGGTGGAAACCGCCCGTTATCCCGAACATTCGGATCGCATACAGCCCCACACAAAGACACAGCGAAGTGACTGTGCAAGGAATCCATACCAGTGAAATCAATGCTAAATGCAGAAATACAAACGGAACAACCATTATCCAGCTTGGTAAAACAGGGCGAACCCAGCCAAGTTTACCCACCGCCACCAAAGCAGCACTTCCATGCCCGCGCCCGGTTGATGTGCTGTTAATGGCAACCTCCCTGTTTTCCTAATGCAAAGCTAATATCGGACCTACTCATTAGTAGTACCGAGAACAGCTCGCGGAAGACAACCGAAGCAGTTCTTGGACCATGTTGTACAACCACCTACACCTTTTTGGGGACAATACCTTGGCGTGCTTTGCGGATTGAACTCAACCGGCGAAGTTCAGCTCTGCGACGAGCCTCGCAAGGCTTCTCGTAATACTTACGCTTACGCAATTCCTTCTGAATACCACTACGCTCAAGTAGTTTCTTGAAACGACGAAGGGCTAAAGCAATAGGCTCACGATCATGAACGCGCATCTTCAAAGGCATTGGTTCAACTCACTCCCAATTTAAATATCAAAAATTTGACCCAAATTATTGACTCGGGTTCATTCGAGATTAATCAGAATACCCCTGCAATGAGAGCCAAGCAAGTTTTAAGAGACTAACTTGTCCCTAATCTTGCATACAAGTTGTATATGTTAATTCGGTTGAGGGTTTGGCGAAAGAGAAGAAATCCCGTTAGACTTTTTTTGAAAAGTGAGAATTCCTAGTGAATGCACTCCCGAGGATGGTTTATATGGCTAGATATATTAAAAATATATATGTTGCGTTCTTACTGTGTTTCCTAGGCTTCAGTAATTCGGTCTGCTTGGGGCAGGAGTGGTCTCAGTGGTTGGGAAACCAGCGCGATGGCGTTTGGCGCGAAAAAGATATTTTGGAAAAATTCCCGCCTGGTGGCCCCAAGGTTTTGTGGCGACTGCCTACCGGCGGGGGGTATTCAGGGCCTGCAGTGCAAGGTGGGAGGGTCTTTTTGACAGACAGGGTCTTGGAAACCGGGGCCAAAGACCCGCAAAACCTTTTTCAAAGGGCTAATTCTAAAGGAAATGAGCGGGTTTTTTGTTTCGATGCTGAGACTGGCAAAACTATTTGGCAACATTCCTACCCATGCCAATATTCCATTTCCTACCCTTGCGGACCTCGTGCCACCCCAACTGTTGAAGGGGGACAAGTTTTCGCCTTAGGTGCTATGGGTAATCTGTGTGCCTTAGATGCAAAAACTGGCAGTTTGCAGTGGATGGTTGATTTTGTGAAGGACTACGGGGCAAACGTTCCTGTTTGGGGCTTTGCTTGCCACCCTCTGGTGTTTGGCGAAACAGTTATCTGCTTGGTGGGTGGGAAAGATCCCGAAAGCATGGTGATTGCTTTTGATCGAAAAACGGGCAAGCCAAAGTGGAAAAGCTTACAGCTGCAAAATCCCCAAAACGAAATAGGCTACGCCCCGCCCACCTTGATTGAACTTGGTGGCAAAACACATCTAATCATTTGGCATCCAGAATCCGTTGACTGCCTTGATCCTGTAACCGGGACAAAGAAATGGTCTATTCCTTTCCGTTTGAAGGCGAACCTCTCGGTTCCAACCCCACGACTTGCCGACGGCAAACTGCTCGTTTCTTCTTTTTACAACGGCTCCATGTTGTTGGATTTGGGAAAGGATGCAACCTCTGCAAAATTAGTTTGGAAAGGGGAAGGGAAGGGGGAAAGACCAGGACAAACCGATGGGCTCCATTCCATCATGCCAACCCCATGGATTGAGGGCGACCTTTTTTTTGGTGTTTGTTCTTATGGGGAGTTGCGCTGTTTGGAGTTGGCAACCGGCAAACGGATTTGGTCCGATTTGCGGGCAACTTCCGCTCCCGGCCAGGCTCCCAAAGAACCAACGGAAAGGTGGGGGAACGCATTTCTAGTGCCTCACGAAAACCGATTTTTCATTTTTAATGAAAAAGGCGACCTTATAATTGCCAAATTAAGTCGCACTGGTTACGAGGAAATCGACCGGACGCATGTGATTGAGCCGACTGGTTCGGCTTCCGGAGGAGGACCGGCAAGAAAAATTGTTTGGTCGCACCCCGCATACGCTATGCGTTCCATGTTTGTGCGCAATGACAAGGAGTTGGTACGGGTAGATCTTGGGAAGTGATCTAGAGTAACAGGAAACCTAACCTAACCTAACCTAACCTAATCCAAGCCAAACTTTTTAAGTTGGCTTACAAGGGTGCTGCGCGGTATTCCCATAATCCGCGCGGCCTCAGACTTGTTTCCTTTGGCCTGCCGAATTGATTGGATCAATTCGGTTTTTTGCCTGCTTTCCTCATTTGAGCGAAATGATCGGGCAGACGAGCCCATGCCTTCCCCCAAGTCTCCCATTGCCTTGGATACCTTCATTGCCTGCGGGCGGAGAAGGTTTGGAGTTTCCAAGCGGACAGACTCTTTCCCGCGTGAATATATCTGGAAATCCTCTTCCGTCAGCAAGTCAAATTCCGCTAAAACGACCGCACTTTCAACGCAGTGCTGCAATTCGCGAACATTTCCCGGCCAATCATGCGACTTAAGCAACGCAAGAGCGTCGTCTTCGATCCCTGTAATTCGCCTGCCAACAGATGCAGCCGATTTGTCCACGAACGATTGGACTAGTTCAGCCATATCTTCCATCCGTTCACGCAATGCCGGGACCACTATGGGGAATACCCTCAATCGGTAAAAAAGATCCTGCCTGAATTGGCCCGACTCCACCATCGATTCAAGATCGCGGTGAGTGGCAGCCAAAACACGCACATCAACCCGAATCGCCTCATTGGATCCAACGCGTTCGATGGTCCTTTCTTGTAGAACCCGTAGCAGCTTAACCTGAAGCTCTTGGCTGATATCACCAATTTCATCAAGGAAAATAGTACCTCCCTGGGCCGCTTCAAACCTTCCAATCTTGTCTGAAAAGGCACTGGTAAAAGCGCCACGCATATGTCCAAACAGTTCGCTTTCCAGAAGGGTTGGGGAAAGTGCCCCACAATGGACTTTGACAAATGGTTTAAGCGCCCGCGGGCTGCCTTCATGGATGGCTTGGGCAACTAGCTCTTTTCCAGTTCCGCTCTCACCCAAGATCAATACGGTAGTGCTGCTGGGGGCCACTTTTTGAATTTGGTTCAAAACTTTTTGGATTGCCGGACCTGAACCAAGAATTCCAGAAGGGCTGATCGTTTCGACAGGAAGTGAATCGCCAGCAGGTTGATCGGGTTCAATCGATTCGACCCGGGTTCTCAACTGGGTTTGCAGACTAAGAATGCGTCTTTGTTGTTCTGCTATTTTGTCCACCTTGCTTTGCATTTCGCGGCTCAGGGTGTCGATCATGCGATAACCCCGTGTGCTAGCCAGGGCCAGAGAGGCGACTTGGGCAAGTGCTTGGATTTGGGCCTTTTCTTCACGGGTTAATGGGCCCTCCATCGGATCGGCAAGAAAAAGGGCTCCAAGGGGCCTGCCATCGTGAACAAGCGGTTGCATAATACCGGCCGACTGGTTGCGGTGCCCCTTGGAGGTTGGTGACGAGGTTGGGGCTAGGGATATTTGCTGGCCCGAGTTCATTCCTGCGGCGGGTTCCATTTCCTCCGGCCCCCCCCAGTCGCCAAATCGGGCACGAAGGCGCATTTTTCCGTTTTCTCCAATCCCGCCGCCGTTCATTGTCGAGGCTGGATCAATGTCATTAGCTTGGGATTCGATTAGGTAGACAGCTCCTGATCGAGTTCGAATGAGGTCCACTGCGATAGGAAGGAAAGTTCTTGCTAGGTGCCCTTCGTCTAATAGGCTGTCAATTGTTCGGGTCATTTGCTGAAGGGTTTCCTCCAAATTTTGACGGTCTCGACGCAGCCGTCGGTCAAGCAGTCTTTTGAGTCTGGACCGCGCAATATCCAGCAGAATGGCAATGAGAAGGGCGGCAAAACCGCCGGCAACCGCCTGCGGCCAAGAGTGATTCGCCACCCCAACTTGGCTGACAATCAAAAATGTCAGCAATACCACCAAGTAATAGCCTGCCCCTACCAGGGCGCTTGTCAAAAACCTCAAAAATCCCGTCGATAGCATCCGGTCAATTTGCATCAGGCCATAACCGGTCAGGCTGACCGAATAGGCAACAGTCATGAAAAGCGAAGCGATGAACATGGGCCATGTGGCCCCACCCTGGCCAAAGCGGTCCGGGTCCAAAAACACAAGGTAAAGCGAGTAGGCAATAGGCAGAGTCGTGCCGGTTGCGCCATAAAGTATCCATTTTACCTGGTTTTTTTCCGTCTCGTTCCCTGCACGGCGGAATGATGAAAGCAAAACCCACATGCCGATCAGGAAGCAAACAAAACCAAATGCCATGTAGAAATGGATGGTGTGTGCCAGAAAGCTTAGTGAGCTTTCAACCAACAAAATGCCGTCAGAGTCCCGGGCGGCAAGCGACAAGCCTTTGATGTGCCAATATTCCACCAATCCGTACAAGGTGAAAAGAGAAGGGGGAATGTACAAGGCAAAAAGGCAGGCCAACCGGTTGCGAGAATAAATTGGATTGAGCCGGGGAAAAATGAGGTTGAAATGCAGGCTGATTACCGGCAAAAAAACCGCAGCGACTAAAAAAGGCACAAAAATCCTGGGGTTTGGGGCAATTCGCATCCAATGGAAGCCGCCAAGGTAGCCGAGCATGCTGCAAAGGCTGAGCAAGAAAAACTGCCTGGGAATTGCGTGCGGCGACCTCCAAAGGAGGGCCCCTGCTACCGCTACCAAAGCCATTTTGGGCACCAGCCAAGCTAAGGTTGGAGCTAGGGTAGCCAAAGACGCTTCTTTGGCTGCCAAATTGATTTTTTGGTGGTCCCCATCCGGGGATTCCAATTCAAGCTCCACCAAGCCGTTTTCGTCACTGATGGCATCCGTGTTGGCAAGTAGCCTCAGCAGGGTGGGCCAAGTTCCTACCTTCTGTTGGCCCAATCCAATAATCTGGCAACCATTAGGAGGTAGTTGTTGGTTTTCAGGAGAAAGGTATGTCGGATCTAGGCTTAGGAGTCGGGTTGAAAAAAGGCAGTGGACTCCAAGAGTGGATACCGTCCCAATTTGTCCCAAAACAGCTAGCGTGTAACTGATTGCCAAAGCAAAACCAGCTATCACAAGAAGACGGGGCCATCTGCTTTCCCCGACAAAACGCATTTTATTTGAAGCCGCATTCAAATCGGTACCATCCATGAAAATTTGTGATGCAGTTGTTTCGTTGAATGAATTCCAGCCTTTATACTAGGCATTTAATTGAGTAATGGCGAATATTGTCGATTATTTAGGCTTGGCGAAATGTGGCGGGCTGCGGCGCGTAATTGTTGATGATCGGTGAAAAGGTGTGTTTTTTTTCTTGGGCATTATTCATTGGGCGCAGTTTTCTGTGACTTAAGTTGATATATTAGTTATAGTTGTGGCCTGTCGAAAACTGGTGGGATTTGGCTTCTTGGAGAAAAAACGAATGGCATGGTGTTTGCTGAATAGATGAACAATTAGTCTAATCAGCGATAGTTAACCAGCCTCGGAAAGTCTCAACATGCTTCCTACAAAACGATGGCAGTCTTGGCAGAATGGATTTGTTTTGCCCCGCCATGATTGGCAGGCCACATTTCCTTTAGGTTCGCAATTATTAAAAGCGCAAAGCTGGGGCCAAGGTGAGCCTCTACTTCTAGTTCCCGGTTTGGCTGGGGGCCTTCCGCTCATGGCCCCATTAGTCAGGCAGTTGAGTCAGGATTTTCAAGTAATCGGCATCGAGGTTCGCGAAGAACATCGGTTGGTCGGGCATCGGCCAATATATAGCCTGCTAAATCTAGCTGACGACTTGGTGGAGGCAATGGATAGGCTGAAACTGGAAGCCCCCACCGTTTTAGGGGTGTCGTTTGGTGGTGTTCTTGCGATGGAAGCAGCCCTAAGGCAACCTTCCCGAATTGGCCGACTAATTTTGCAGGGCGTAGGTTCTCATTTTGAAAATGGGTTAATCCCTAAAATTGCCCAGTGGGTATTGCCCAACATACCCTTGCCCACCGACAAACCTGCAATTAACCAATTTTTTAATTTACTGTTTGGAAAAAACTGGCCAGACCGAGATCTTTTCAATGCTGCGGTTCAGCAATGCTGGCAAACCGATCAGGGTGTCATGTGCGAGCGCTTGAACTTGGCTCGTCGGTTTGATTGGCGGGGTAGGCTTTCAAAATTGGCCATGCCAGTCTTGGCCCTTCGGGGTGATCGCGATGTGATGGTTTCCCATCCTTGCTGGCAAGATTTGGGCAAAAGGCTTCCGACCGCTTACCTGCGCGAACTTCAAGGGGCTGGGCATATGGCTTTCGCTACACACCCTGATCAGATCGCCCAAGAGGTTGCACGTTTTGCTGCAAAAGTATATTTGGCGGCCTGATTAGTTTTGGCCCGAATAAGGTTCACCCTTGAACTCTTGCGGTTTGTTCGAGCCCCAACCCGTTCTATGTCTTCCAAAACGAATCAGGTAAGACCCGTCCTCATCGAATTGCGATCCGTGCCCAAGTTTTGATGGGGATGAAATTTTTCTAGTTCCAGCCAGCCAAGCCAGATCCGATGGGAATATGGTTCTGAATGCTGGTGGTGTTTGGTCTGACCCAACGGGTGAATCCATTCCCCAGGAGGCGTGTTGCCAAGGTAGGGTGGCTAAAGCTAGTGTTAATATACCCCCAGCTAGCCAGCCAGTGGCAAATCCAAAGGCTGCCCCGCCAACCTGATTCACTAAGGCAGGAAAAGTAACCTGCCATGGCAAAATAAGTTGAGATCCCCAGCGTAGCCCCGCAGCCACTAGACAAAAAATTCCCACCAAAGCTAATGCATCTTCAGTGCTTTCAGCCATCGACCCAGCGAATTTGGCCGCCAAAAAATCAGCCACATATTGGTGAATGGCCAGTGCGAAAAATCCCGACAATAATGTAATTAAAAAAACGATCACCGACTCTGCCAATCCTTCCACCGCCATAGAGTAGGCGACAGCCGCAATCAGAACCAAATTGGCAAGGATCAACATGGCGAACCCCCTAATGCAATAATTGGCCGGTTCATTGAGCCACCCTCAGGATTTCCTGAATGGTGGTGATTCCTTGGGCCGCCAGGCGCATACCATCCTCTTGCAGTGACCGCATTCCAGCCTTTTGACCTTCCTTGCGAATGGCTGTCATGTCTGGCTCTTCCTTGAGATGAGTCTTGATAAGGTCATTCATTGGTAGAAACTCAAAAACTCCCATCCGGCCGGAAAAACCTGTTCCCTTGCAAGTGGGGCATTCATTGGATTTACCCTCGTGGGCTTTGTAAAGAGTGGTGAGTTGGGAGGGGTCATAACCAAGTTTCTTCACCACTTCGGGGTTTGCGGAATAACCCTCCTTGCAGTCTTCGCATAATTTTCGAACCAAACGCTGGGCCAAAATGCCAACAACCGAGTTCCCAATTAAAAATGGGGGAATCCCCAAGTCCAACAACCGTGCGAGTGCAGTCACCGCATCATTGGAGTGGATAGTTGAAAGGACCAGGTGGCCAGTTTGGGCAGCCCGGCAAGCAATCTCCGCAGTTTCGGTATCGCGTATTTCTCCAATAAGAATCACATCAGGGTCTTGCCGTAAAACACTTCGAAGTTCGCCTGCAAAGGTTTTCCCAGCTTTTTCATTGATTTCAATTTGGGTACAAGAAGGAACCTTGAACTCCACCGGGTTTTCAAGCGTGATTACATTGCGACTGCGACGGTCAATTTCCATTAGGCAGGCATATAGGGTTGTGCTTTTGCCAGATCCTGTGGGCCCACAAACCAATATCATACCATGAGGTTGGTGAACCAGAGTTTGCAATTGCTTCCGCATGCGATCGGTGAAGCCAAGTGTGGAAAGTGTCCCAAGAGAAGCTTGCCTTCCAAGGAGGCGAAGAACCATCTTTTCCCCTTGAAGGCTACCAGCGGTAGCCAGACGAAAGTCAATCTCCCGTTCCTCTGAATTATTTTCCTCGGTGTACCTCGCGGAGAAACTGCCGTCTTGGGGTTTCCGTTTCTCAGTGATGTCCAAGGCGCCAAGCACTTTACAGATGTTGATAATCGATTCACCGGTACTTCTGTCCAGAGGTTCTTGCCCCCGCATCAGGCCATCCACCCTGAATCGCACCGACATTTCCTTTTCTCTTGGCTCTAAATGCACATCGGTAGCCTTTTGACAAATCGCATCGTAAAGAAGTTTCAAGGCGGCTACATAGCCCTTTGACTGCTGTGCCTTTTCCACCGCATCTAGGTCTTCCACACCGCCCGAAAGGGTCTTGCCTAGGAATCGAAGTGGAGGAAGGTTGTTTTTTTTACGCCCAACCTTTTTTTCCCGCATTCCAAAAAGGCCTCGAGCCACTTTCGTCAAATGTTCCGGAGTCAGGACATGGCGATCAGGTGGGACTTTTTGGTTTCGCAGATATGCGTAGATAAATGTGGGCGCAAAAGCGAACGCCAGGGCACCCGGTAAACTTAAGAAAAACGGCGCAATGAGGAACAACAAACCGCCAACCAATCCACAGACAAGCATCCCTCCGTTCCATTCAGCTTGGGGCATATCGGTTTCTTGGCTGTCTTCGTCCACCCAACGAATGCAAGCGACCCAGCCTGCAAACAGGCCGATAAGCATGGCGAGCTTTACCGGATGAACTGCCCAATGTAAATCCCTGGGGAAATCCATATGCACTATCACCCGCAATAATTGCTAACAGTAATCTGGAACTCGAAGAGGTGGGCCATGATTTTTTAAAGCCATGGCCAAGAAAATTTAAAGAATACCCGGGGTGGCCACCTTGATACCTTTCAGGGCCATTTTGAGTTGCTCGGGGTTGGGGGCCACTTCGAGAGCGGTGGCTTTGTCGATGTCGCCCCGGTCAACCAGTTGCCTAAGGTTTTCAGTGAAGTCAACCATGCCTTCTTGGAAGCCCATTCTGATAGCGTCCAAAATCGAGCTGTCGCGTCCTTCACTGATAAGTTTTTTGACAATCGGGTTAACGATCATGATCTCATTGGTTGGAACCCGGCCCCCTCCAGGCCTTATGCTTTTCAGCAATTTTTGGGCAACAATTGATTTCAGGTTATTCGCCAATGCCTGACGGATCGCACCATGCTTTTCAGGCGGGAACAAGTCAAGGATACGGTTGATAGTGGTGGCGGCCGAAGCTGCGTGGATGGTTCCAAACACCAAATGCCCTGTTTCGGCGGCATGGATAGCAGCTTCAAAGGTTTCAACATCGCGCAATTCGCCCACAAGGATAACATCCGGGTCCTGGCGGACTGCGTCCTTGAGAGCCTTGTGCCAGCTAACACAATCCAAGCCGATTTCCCGTTGGTTGAAATAGGATTTCTTGTCGACATAAGTGAACTCAATCGGGTCTTCAACTGTGAGGATGTGCAGGGCTTCCCTTCCGGCAATGTAATCCAGCATCGATGCAATCGTCGTGCTTTTTCCTGAACCAGTGACCCCGGCCAAAACAACCAACCCTTCAGGGTAATTGCACAAGGTGCTGATCGCGGCAGGAAGCCCCAGTTTTTCAAAGCTGGGAATCGAGGTGTTAACCCGTCGGGCGACCAAAGAGAGGCGGCTTCGTTGCCTGAAAAGGCTTACGCGGAATCGGCATTCATCCTGCCCAATAACATAGGAGTAGTCCACTCCGCCTTCTTCATCAAGGATCTTCCGCTGATTTTGGTTCAGAAGTGGTAGAAGCAACCGTTCCATATCTTCGGCGCTGAGTGGGCGCATGTCCATGCGGGCAATTTCGCCCCGCATCCGCATCATGGGTGGCTGTCCAGCTTTCAAGTGAAGGTCAGAAGCTTCATGCTTCATCGCCATGCGGAATAATTTGTTGACTTCAGGTTCCTTGCCTCCTTGCATCACTGGCGCGGTGGGAGCGGACAAAGGGGTGCTGGGGGAGTGGCTTGGTCCTGACATTTGCTGCGTCCTTTGGTGGTAGATATTGCCTTAAATTAGCCTTATTGAATTCAAATCCGAATACTGATGCCGTGATCAGCCAAAAATCGCTTCGTCACAGGAACTGGAAACTCCCCGTAATGGAATATGCTGGCCGCAAGTGCGGCACTGGCTTTGGTATCCCTGAAAACGGCTAATAAGTGGCCAGGATTACCAGCACCTCCGCTGGCCACCACTGGAACATTCACCCGTTTCGCCACAGCTTTGGTCATTTCAACATCGTAACCTGCCCGGGTTCCATCTGCATCCATGCTGGTGAGAATGATTTCACCGGCTCCAAGGCGTTCCACTTCAATTGCCCAGTCCAAGGCATTCAGCCCGGTTGGTTTTCTGCCACCTTGGGTATGAACCTCCCAGATTACAGATCCATCGGTTTTCCTAACCCTTTTGGGGTCAATGTTCACCACGGTGGCGCAGCTTCCAAACCGCTTCGAAACCGAGAACACCAGGCCGGGATTCGTTACCGCTGCCGAATTGATTGATATTTTTTCAGCTCCGGCCTGGATTAATCTGGTGGCATCTTCAAGGGTGCGAATGCCCCCACCAACGGTGAGCGGCATAAAAACCTGTTCCGCTACTCGTTTGACTACCTCCACTAAAATATCTCGGCCTTCGTGGCTTGCTGATATGTCGAGAAATACTAATTCATCAGCCCCGTCGGCTTCATACCTCCTTGCCACCTCTACTGGGTCACCAGCGTCCCGCAGATCTTGAAAATTGGTGCCTTTGACAACCCGGCCCCGGTCGACATCAAGGCAAGGGATTATTCTTTTAGAAAGCATTAGATATGCTGGCCTGTTAGTGAGTTGGTCTTTGCCTAAATATCATACTATTTCCTGTTGATTCCTGCCATTGGCCAATCACTCTAAAATTTGAGCCGAATTTTTTTTAATTCCCAAACTTGTGGAAAAGCTCGAGATGTTCCTGGATACCTATTTATATAATAATTAATATATTAATAAATCGGCGACATCGCGAATACCAACTGCTGCTTGACCTTGGATGTTAGTGGTGGTATAGTTTCAGATAGCCCCTTGTTTAGTTCAAGCGATTTTGGCAGATTTGGTTTTTCTAGACTTTGCCTGCCCCACAAGATTCGATTTTCCTCCCTAATTTGAAAACTTCTGCGGAGATTCCAATGATCACACTCCTTGGCAGAAAACAAGCTTACTGCGATGGTGTTGCCCGAAGAGAATTCCTTCGCATTGGCGCTTTGGGGGTCGGAGCAGGGGCTTTCAACATGGTTGATTTGCTCCGTGCTGAGCAAAACCAAGCCAAAACCACTGGCAAAAGTTCGTCTAATCAAAAGGCTGTAATTAATGTGTTTTTAGGGGGTGGCCCTCCCCACCAAGATATGTGGGATCTGAAGCCAGATGCCCCTGCTGACATTCGTGGAGAATTTAAACCAATCGCTACCCAAGTTCCCGGCATACAGATTGGCGAGACTTTCCCGCAAATCGCAGCGCGCATGAAGCATTGCGCCATAATTCGTAGCCTTGTTGGTGCTACTGGTGGACATGATGCAATCCAATGCATGTCTGGTTGGGCTCCAAACTCCATTTCGGCCATGGGGGGTAGGCCCAGCATGGGTGCGGCTGTCAGTCGGTTACTGGGCCCAACCGATCCATCGGTCCCCGCATTTGTTGGCCTAGCGGCTCGCACCCAGCATGGGCCATGGTCAGACCCAGGCCGGCCCGGTTTCCTTGGGCCCTCTTTTGCCTGCTTCAAGCCCGACGGTCCGGGTATGGAAAATCTAAAACTCAAAGAAGCTTTAGCTAGCAGAATTTCCGAGCGTAAAGGGCTTATGGAGCGATTTGATTCCCTGCGCCGGGAAGTTGATTCGGTAGGCCAAATTCGCGGAATGGACACTCTTACTGAGAAGGCAATGGGTGTACTTACATCCAGCAAGTTGGTGGAAGCCTTGGATTTGAATCGTGAGTCCGAGAAAACTAGGGCCCGTTACGGAACCGGGAAGCCCTATCAATATCAGTATGATGGCTCGCCAACCGTTAACGAACATTTATTATTGGCTCGGCGGCTTGTCGAAGCCGGTGTTCGCGTCGTAACTCTCAGTTATGGCCGCTGGGATAGCCATGGCAAAAACTTTGATTTGGTCCGCGATCATGGTGCCAAGCTCGATCAGGGAATTAGCGCATTGATTGATGACCTGGTCCTTCGCGGCATGATCGACGATGTCAGCGTAGTGGTCTGGGGTGAATTTGGCCGCACTCCGCGCATCAATAAAGAAGCTGGTCGGGATCATTGGCCTCAGGTTGCCGGGGCACTTCTTTTTGGTGGTGGCATCAAGGGTGGAACTGTGGTCGGAGCTACCAATCGACTCGGTGAATACGCCAAAGAGCGCCCGGTTGAATTTGGCGAAGTCTTTGCCACACTGTACAAGTCAATCGGTCTTGATCCGGCCGCTCATTACCTAACTGACCAAACTGGCCGTCCACAACATTTGGTTTCCAGTTCCCCCATGCCTGAGCTCATCTAGCCGTTTTTCCGTGAATTCCTCAAAGCCAGTCGATTTTCGACTGGCTTTTTCTTTTTTCAGGAAAGATTTTGTTTTGTGGCTGCAAGGAGAAGTGAAGGGAAGCGGGGTGATGTGCTTGGATGCGCCAATTGAGGTGAAAACTCGCTGGGAAACGGGTTTTGAGGGGGGGAGCCATGGACTGCCGTATTCAACCTAGAAAGCAAGAAAACCAGCCTTTTCTTGCCACCGGCAAGGATTTGGCGGTTGATTCAATAATAGCCATGGATTCTGGTTTGAAGGTGGCATTTGAGGTAGTAACACCAGATCAGTGTTTGCGCCAACCGAAGCCGCACCCGTCGGTGGTGGAGCTTTTGGCTGCACCTTTTTCCGAATCCCTAATTCGGTTCAAGCCCGGGGCATTTGCCGGTCGCCGGGCCCTTGCATTGTCCTATGTCGATGTTCGCGTGATTGAAGATCGCCTCGATGAGGTTTTGGGGCCTCGAAACTGGCAAGATGAATACGAATGCCTTCCGGGTGGCTCCGTTACCTGCAAGTTGAAAATTCGGCTCGATGATGAGTGGATCACCAAGATGGATGTGGGCAGTGCCGCCGAGCACATGGATGAAGGCGACCGAAGAAAAGCAGCGTTTTCAGATGCTCTCAAAAGGGCCGCTGTCAAATTTGGCATCGGCCGTTACTTGTACCGGGTGGGTGGGCAGTGGGTAGAATACGACCCCCACAAACGGCAGTTTCTAGTTCAGCCCAAGTTGCAATCTGGGCCAGTGGTGTTTCCCAAACCCTGAAATTAACTTACTTTTTCAGGATTATGCATGACGGTGCACCTTCTTGAGTGTAAAACCCATGAACAAGTTTAATTTGAAAGTTGTCTGATTTGGGGGATGGTCAAGGATGTCCGGTTTGCCAACCACCGCGGGTGCCGAAGCCTCCCGGTCGCTAAGCGATGCAGTCCGCCCAACACAAGTACGCTACGAGGTACTGGGTTGGGTCTGTGTGTTGGCGATGATCACCTACCTAGACCGTGCCGCTTTTCCAAATGCGGAAAAACAAATCAAGGATGCCATGGGGGGTGATGTTTCCCAGTGGGCCTGGACTTTGGCGGCATTCAATCTGGCCTATGCTTTGTTCGAAATTCCAACCGGCTATTTGGGTGATGTGTTTGGCCCAAGGGGCACCCTGATCAGGATAGTTTTGTGGTGGTCTTGTTTCACCGCGCTTACTGCATTTGCTGGGCTTCAAGTGGGTGGGGTGGTGCTGTTGGGGTTCTGGGGTTTGGTCGTGGTTCGTTTTCTTTTTGGTATTGGCGAGGCTGGAGCTTTTCCAAACATAACCCGTGCCTTGCACAACTGGTTGCCTTATTCCGAAAGGGGGTGGGCCCAGGGGCTGTTGTGGACCACCGCAAGGCTGATGGGAGGCCTAACCCCATTGGTTTGGTTATTGTTGGTTGATCGCTTTGGCTTGCCATGGCGTGCGATTTTCCTGGTTTTTGGGGCTGTCGGGATCATTTGGTGCATTGGGTTTGCCATTCGCTTTCGTAACCGTCCATTCGATTGCCCTTGGGCAAATGATGCCGAGCGAAAACTGATCAACGAAGGTACCGCTGGTGCAACCGAGGCTGCTCACTCGGCGGTTCCATGGCGCAAAATTTTGCTCAACCCAGCCGTGATACTTCTGTCCATCGAATACTGCGCAATCAGTTTTTCGTGGTACTTCAACCTCAATTACTTGCCTGAAATCATGCGGGTCCAGTTCGGTGTGCCAAAAGGCGATGTCTTGGGAGCAATTTATAAGGGCGGGCCGCTAATTTTGGGAGCTGTTGGCTGTCTTATGGGTGGGTGGTTATCCGACCGACTTATTCGTAAGGGAGCAGGGGTCCGTTTGGGTCGGTCTTTACCCGGCATGGTGGGCACTGGTTTAGCTGCCCTGTGCTGTCTTCTGGCTACATTTCCCTTGATGGGCAATAGTGCAATCCTGTTTGCCCTGGCTGTAGGCTTCTCAGGCTTTTTTAATGACCTCACTCTGGCAAGCTCTTGGTCGATCTGTCAGGACATAGGTCGTCGCCAAGCGGCAATAGTCGCTGGAACCATGAATATGGTTGGAAATCTTGGTGGATTTTTGGGCACGGTTTTTACTGGCTGGCTAATCGGCGGTTATCAGGCTGATTTCGCTAAACAAAATCAAATTGCCATTTCTGAAACCAATGCCATTCAATGGGTTGCCAAAGCGAAGGAGAATCTTGCCAATGAAGGTCAATCTGAAGCCACCAAGGAGGTAATTGATCAAAAGGCCCTAGGCCTTGAGCGTGAAGCAAGCCAAAAAGGTTTTCAGTTGAATTTGATGCTCAATGCCTTGGTTTATATAGTTGCCTTCCTGTGCTGGCTTGGCATTGATGGGTCTAAACCCATTCTGGAAGAGGAAGCTCCATCCACTGAATAGGAGTCTTGGTGACACAATTAATTCTTTGGCAGATTTTTGTTGTTTTTCTTTCCAAGGAGGTATTTCAGATACCGCAGGTTTACTAAGTCCATCGATTCACCTCCGCGCTCTTCTTTGGCAGTTTCCAGCACCATTGCCTTGTCAGCAAATGCCGGGTCCCTGACTAATTCCCTGAATCCTTCCTTTCCGACATGTCCCTCCCCTAAGTGGGCATGACGGTCCACACGGCAGCCAAGGGGTTTCTCCGAATCATTGATGTGGAAGAAGTGCAGGTGGCCAATGCCAACAACCTTATCGAACTCGCGCATGGTTTGGCGGTAACTGCTGGCAGGGCTGATGGCATAACCTGCCGCAACAATATGACAGGTGTCCAGGCAAATCCCCGTTTTCCAACTTTGGGGAGCGTGGTCAATTAATTCACGAAGGTGTTCAAATTGATGGCCCAAGGTGGAACCTTGGCCTGCAGTTGTCTCAAACAGCAGCCTTGCTTTGGGGTGCAAACCTTCCTTCTCCAGAGCGGTCAAACCTTCGGCTATTCGTCGCAATCCGGTGGCTTCACCGGTTCCAACATGGGCCCCAGGGTGCACTACTAGAAAATCAAGGCCCAAAAGGTCGGCTCGCTCGAGCTCATCTCGAAGTGCTGCCTTCGATTTGATCCATAGCTCGTCGTTGGGGGATGCTAAATTAATCAAGTAGGAGTTGTGGGCTGCTATAGGGGCGATTCCCATTTTTTCTTTGGCTTTTCTAAATTTTTTGGCAACTTCAGGATCAATAATTTTTCCTTTCCATTGGTTGGCGGTTTTGCTGAAGATTTGTAGGCTTTGGCAATCTAGGCGTTCCCCTTCGACCAAGGCCTGCTCAAATCCTTTGGCAATACTGGCGTGGACTCCAAATCGGGGCATTTTCATTTTCCTGCCTGTTTAAAAACCACGAGCGGATATTTCAATTGTTTCGCCAAACCCGAGGTCAGGATATGCTTAAACAAGATTGTTGTCCGGAGGGATTGCTATGCCTTGGTTCAGGTTCGTTGCTCGCTTCTTCATGATTTGGGTTCAGGTTGGAAATTTTGCCATAGGGCAGGAGCCAGCCAAGCCGGCGGCTAACTCTCGCTATGAATTCAACCAGCGCCACGATCCTAACGGAATCGGTAAATTCTATTTGGGTCGCGAAATAGCTTATGTCATGACTCACGAAGGTGCCGGGTGGCTCGATCGGACCGAAAGGGAGAAAGAGGAAAATCCCAAGAAACTTTTGGAAATGCTCAAAATCAAACCCGATGCTGTAGTGGTCGATTTTGGTGCCGGAAGCGGATATTACACTTTGCGTATGGCGGGTATGGTGCCCAAGGGTAAAGCGGTGGCAGTTGATATACAGCCCGAGATGCTGGCGATTATCGAACGCAAAATGAAAGCCGAAGGCATTGAAAACATTGAGCTGGTTCGCAACACCGAGGACGATCCCAAATTGCCGCCGGCCTCAGCCGACCTGATAATTCTGGTGGATGTTTACCATGAGCTGTCCCTGCCATACGAGGTGACACGCTCTCTAGCGAAGGCGCTAAAACCGGGGGGTCGTTTGGTTCTGGTCGAATTTAGGCTTGAAGATCCAGAGGTTCCCATAAAGCTGGTTCATAAAATGAACGAAAAACAGGTTCTGCGCGAGATGAAAGAAATTCCTGAACTTGAGTTCGTTGAAACACTGAAAGATCTCCCTTGGCAGCATGTGATCATTCACAGGCGGAAGGCTGGATAAAAACGGGGGCAACGCCATGATTTTCAGATTTTCAAATTTGGCTATTGGGGCTCTGGTTTTGTCCAGTCTTATTTTGGGCTGCGGCCAAGCCCCCAAGCCCGAGGTTTCCAAAAGCCCCCCCCAGCCTTCTGTTCAGGTCAAGCCTTCCTATGAAGATGCTGATGGTCCGTCACTCTTTAAGCAACTTGATGCCAAGACTGGTATCGAATTTACTTATCAAAATGGTGAGGAAAACAACCACCTTGCCATTCTTGAGTCACTTGGTGGCGGGGTTGGCCTGATTGATCTCGACAGGGATGGCTTGCTGGATGTGTTAACGCCTGGAGGCGGGAAATACACCGGAAGAAACATCCAAGGCGTTCCTTGCAAACTGTTTCACAACAAAGGAGCCATGGCTTTTGAAGATTGGAGTGATCGAATTATCATTGAAGGCGGTTGGTTTTATACCCACGGCGTAGCGGTGTCCGACTTTAATCGGGATGGTTGGCAAGATGCCCTTATCACCGGTTGGGGGCGTGTGGCACTGCTTCGCAACGACCCAGTTGATCCTGCCAACCCAGCAAAAGGAAGAAAGTTGGTTGATGTGACCCGGCAGTCGGGCCTGGAGACCGGCAGTTGGTCCAGCAGTGCCGCTTGGGGTGATTTGGATGGGGATGGTTTTCCCGATTTATATCTGGCTTGTTATGCCGACTGGTCTTTTTCCAAACATCCCAGTTGCTCTTACGGCACCAAGGTGAAGGATGTGTGTCCCCCCAAAGAATTTCAGGGTCTGCAGCATCAACTTTTTCTGAATCGGGGTGATGGTACTTTTCGCGAAGTAGGCAAGGATGCAGGTCTCGAAAAACCGGGCCAAGAGGCATCCAAGGGCCTTGGTGCTCTCATGGTTGATCTCGACGGCGATTGCAAACCTGAAATTTATGTCTGCAATGACACCGTCGAGAATTTTCTTTATCTGAATCAATCCCGCCGCGGAAATATTCGACTGAAAAGTTGGGCAAAGGAATCAGGTGTTGCCCGCGATGACCATGGCAACCCTAATGGGAGCATGGGGGTAGACTCGGCCGATTACGATCGAACCGGGCGTTACTCAATTTGGGTGACAAATTATGAGAATGAACCGCATGCCCTCTATCACAACGATGGCCTTCAGGATGGCAAACCCATTTTTAGTTGGAAAACCACTGCCTCAGGAATTGCGGCCATGGGGCAGAAATTTGTCAGTTGGGGTACCGGTTTCGCGGACTTTGATTGGGATGGCTGGGAAGACCTGTTTGTCATTAATGGTCACGCAATACGCTTCCCAGGTGGAGGCGAGGCGGGGCAAAAAATGCGACCGGTTTTATTGCGCAATCAGGGTGGGGGCAAATTCAAGTTGGCTTCCCAGCGCGGTGGAGAATATTTTTCAACCGAACACAGGGGCAGAGGAGCTGCATTGGGAGACCTAGATAATGATGGCGCTCTCGATTTGGTGGTCAGCCATGTCCAAAATCCGGGCGCAGTTTTAAAAGGCTTGCCTCCCACGGGCCGTCAATGGATTGGTTTTAGTTTGCAACGAAATGGGCACGCTTGCTGCGTGGGTGCTCAGGTGCGACTTACCGCACAGGGTAAACCCATGTCCCGTCAGGTCAAGGGAGGCGGGAGTTATGCCTCTTCTCCCGACCGGCGCATTCATTTTGGTCTCGATACCGCCACGAAAATGGATACCCTCGAAATTTCTTGGCCTGATGGGTTTCGTGAAACGTTCGATCCGGCACGATTTGTCCCTGGCAAGTATCATGAGATTATTCAGGGTACTGGCAACAAGAAGTAATTTTCGGTTTGGCCTGCGGGCTTCTGGGTTGAAAGGTGAAACATGACAATTCGTTTGGCGGTGCATGGGGCTGCAGGGCGTATGGGGCAACGGGTGGTTGCGTTAGGGGCAAGCACAGCAGGTCAAAATGTGGTCGCTGCGCTCGAGTCGCCTGGTAATCCACGCTTGGGGAACGATGCTGGGGAAATAGCCGGTATTGGCAATATCGGGATTTCCCTTTCTGACCGGCTTTCCGGCGATTCCCGTCCGGAGGCCTTGATTGATTTTTCGGTTCCTGAAGCCCTCGATCGGGTTCTCCAGCTAGCCGTCGAAAACAAAATCCCGCTGGTCCTCGCCACAACGGGTTTGAGCAAAAAACAGGAAGAAGAAGTCGCCTCCGCTAGTCACCATGTGGCTATTCTGAAGGCTTCCAATTTCAGCCTGGTGGTGAATGTGCTTTTCGAGCTGACGCGTGTCGCTGGAGACATGTTGAACGGTAAAGGTTTTGATGTCGAGATAGTTGAAAGGCATCATCGTTTCAAGAAGGATTCCCCATCCGGAACGGCCCTCACTTTTGCTGAAATCGTTCAAAGGGCGATGGGCCAGGAAAGAATTGTCCACGGCCGAGAGGGCATTGTGGGGGAAAGGCCCCTTGGGGAAATAGGTGTGCATGCCGTTCGTGTTGGAGACAATGTGGGCGAGCACACAGTGATTTTCAGCACTCTGGGCGAAACCATGGAATTAGTCCACAAAGGGCACAGTCGCGACAGTTATGCCTTGGGCGCTTTAGCCGCTGCCAGGTATCTCGCAGGTAAGCCTGCGGGCAATTATTCCATGCGCGATGTTCTTGGGATTCAAGGGTGAGCAAAGGGAAGCAGCCTGCACAGGGAGAGTCAGCCGGGGTGGGTTTGTTAAGTGCCATGGCCGCTTTTTTGGCCTGGGGTCTGATGCCGCTCTATTTTAGTGCACTGGGTTCGGTCCCGCCGATCCAGTTGATACTCCACCGCATTGTGTGGACCGCGTTGATGCTTGTTTTTTTACTGACGGTTCTTGGTAAGTGGGATAATTTACGAGCGGTAATTCGTTCCAAGCGGGCGTTGGGGATTTTGCTAATTTCTTCGGTGCTAATTTGCGCCAATTGGTTTCAGTACATTTTGGCAATGGAACTGAAAAGGGTGCAGGAAGCTAGTTTAGGTTACTTTATCACCCCGCTTTTTAGTGTTGTTTTAGGGGTTGCTTTCCTAGGTGAAAAACTGCGACTTGCCCAGGCAATTGCCTCGTTGCTAGCGGCGGGTGGACTGCTTGTTTTAATCAGTAACACGGGGACCACACCCTGGCTAGGAATAGGCCTGGCTTTTTCCTTTGGTTTTTATGGCCTATTGCGAAAGCTGGTACCAGTTGACCCGGTGGTGGGCTTGGCAACAGAAACCTTCATTCTGCTTCCCATCGGTATGGGGGGGCTGGCTTGGCTTGCCTTTACCAACCAATTGGAAATCGATGACACCACTCAGGGTGTCCTGATCCTGGCCAGTGGAATCATCACCGCAGGCCCCCTCATGCTTTTCGCGGCAGGGGTTAGGGCTCTTCCTTTGGCTATTTTAGGATTTTTTCAATACCTTTCACCAACAATCCAGTTTGTGCTTTCCATCACGGTTCTTGGTGAGCCAATCGACAGCGGAAAACTCGCTGGTTTTTTTTGGATCTGGGCTGGTTTGTTGCTATTTAGTGGTGAATCGATTTGGCGTTGGTGTCAGGGGCGAAAGGCTCGCGCCTTGCAGGCCCCCCAAGAAAAGGATCATGCACTCGGTTTTTCAAAATTGGGGGTAAAGCCTTGAGGGTTTTCCTTTACGAATGGTTGTGCTCGGGTGGGATGGCTCACCAGATTAATCTGCCTTCCCTCGTCCATGAGGGGAAAACCATGTTTTTGGCTCTTGCCAATGATTTGGCACTCCTACCTGGAGTACAAGTTATCACTTCACTGGATCAGCGCGTGGTATCCACGATGGAAGTGCCCAATTCCATCCGGTGCGAGCAAGCCTTGCCAGACCAGGATGGCATTCAATTTCGCAGGCTTGCTTCTCAGGCCGATATCGCCCTCGTGGTTGCCCCTGAAATTGGTTTGGCTTTAAAAAAGACGGCCCAGTGGTTGGCGGAAGTAGGATGCCAATCTTTTGGTCCAAAACCCGATACCCTGACAGAGGCCAGTGACAAACTTGCTATGGCTCGACTATGGCAAAATGCGGGTGTGCCTTGCATTCCTACCGAAGTCTGGACCAAGGAATCAGTTTTGCCTTCAACCCGATCTGTTTTAAAACTATCCTGTGGGGCCGGTTCTTGGGGCAACCGTGTTGTCACCTGTGCCGCCGAGGCAAGCGCTGTATTGGATTGGGCAACATCCCAAGGGTTGGGGGATGTGTTGGTTCAACCCTTCATGCAGGGCGTTCCCATTAGCGTAGCGGCGCTTGTCGGTGAAAAGCAGACTCTTTGGCTTGAACCATGTGCCCAAATTTTGGCAACGGATAATAGTTTGGGGTATCGCGGGGGTTACTTACCTCTTGATCCCGAACTCCGTGAAAGGGCCCATCAACTGGGCACTAGGGCGCTTGGTTGCTGGTCAGGCCTTCGTGGGTGGACTGGGCTCGATATTCTGTTGGGCAAGAATCCAGACGGTGTAGATGATTTAGTGGTTGAGCTGAATCCCCGATGCACTACATCCTATGCTGGACTTCAAAAATTGTGTCAAAATAATTTGGTTTCCGTCTGGTTGGATGTCCTTCAGGGAAGAGCTGCTTCCGTTACATGGCGCTTTGGTGAAGTGAAGTGGACCAATACGGGAAAAGTGGAGGTGGTGTCGTGAGAAGTGATTGGTTCAAGGTTATTCCGCTAGTATTGTCAGCCTTCCTGACTGTTATGCCAGCCATTGCCCAAGAAAATGGTGCTGACAAAAAGCTTGCTCAGGCATTTAAATCATGGCTGGATGAATCCATTGCCCTTCAGCCATTTCTGGGTACCAGATTGGGGGATCACCGTCATGCTGGAAAACTGGAAGACTTAAGTCCCCAAGGTCGCAAAAAGGTTGCTGACCACACCCGTAAAACCCTAGAAATAGTCGAAAAGGAATTCAATACTGCTAATCTCAGCCCGGATGGTCGCGTCGATTGGGCCACTTGGAAGAATGGATTGGAACGCTCCCTTTGGGTGGATGAAAATCTGGTTCCACTTGAAACTGATCCGCGATCTTACAATGAGTATTCAACCGACTCAACATACCTGCTAGTCACACAAACCACTTTGCCTCGTCAGGCAGTTATCAATGCATGCTTGTCTCGTATGGCACAGGTGCCAAGAGTGCTCGAGCAGGCCAAACAAAACTTGGCACCGGAAAGCTCAAGGAAGCCGATCAAGGTTTTTGTGGAAACTTCAATCAGGCAAGTCTCGGGAAGCATTGCCTGGTACAAATCTGGCCTAATTGAATCTTTGGGGCAGGGTGGCGAAGTGGCCGAAATTCAGCGGGTTTCAACCAGCCTGGTCCCGTTGTTTGAAAGCTACAAAAAGTTTCTCGAACAGGATGTGTTGCCCCGCTCCTCGGATCAGTGGCGTGTTGGGCCCCAGCGGTTTGCCAAAAAACTGGAATTGGATCTCGAGGCAGACATCACTGCATTAGAGGTTTTAGAGGAGGCGGAGCGTGAATTTACCCGGGTCGAATCAGAAATGGCTGCTTTATCCCGCAATCTTTGGCCATCCCTTTTTCAAGGGAAGGTTCAGTTGCCAGATACGCCCGAGGGGCGTCGCCAGACGAGCCAAAAGGTGATTGCCGCTGTTTCTAAAGACCGTGGCACGGTCAGCTCCTTGATCAGGGATGCCAAGGGGGATGCTGAAAAGCTCAAAGGGTTCATTCGTAAAAGGGGACTACTCAAGCTGCCCGAGCCTGATCGTTGCGATATTCTCGAAATGCCCGAGTTTCAGCGTGGTAATTCCGTTGCCTATTTAAACAATGCCCCGCCCCTCGATTTTGAAGCCCGCAGTGTCTACGCGATTTCGCCTCCCCCCAAGGATTGGGATGCCCGAAGGGTGGAATCATTCCTTGATGAATACAACAACCGCATGATGCAGATCCTCACTCTGCACGAGGCCTACCCCGGCCATTATGTCCAACTTGAATATGCCAATCGAAACCCTTCGCTTGTTCGACGAATCTTTGGCTCCGGAGTCTATATCGAGGGGTGGGCTGTCCACATGGAGCAGGTGATGCTCGATGAAGGATATGGAAATGGGGACCAAGGCCTTCGGTTACTTCAACTGAAATGGTATTTGCGGGCAGTTGCCAATGCAATTCTTGATCACCACATGCATAGCGGTTCGTGGACCGATGAGCAGGCATTGCGCTTTATGGTTGACAGAGCTTTTCAAAGTGAGGGGGAGGCCCTTGGGAAAGTGGTGAGGTCGAAGCAGTCTCCCTGCCAGTTGAGCACCTATTTTGTGGGTAGGACTGCTATGCATCGCTTGCGTCAAAAAGTGCAAACCGCCCAAGGGGAAAAATTTAGTCTGATGAATTACTACCAGGCTGTCCTTGAAGTAGGCGCTGTACCGGTGAAATTCCTGCCCCAATTGGTTGAAGCCAAGCTAGGTGTAACCAGGCCTTGACCTGTGGGTTGCCTCAATGGACCGCCTGCAATGGCCCGCTTCGGATTGAATCCGTGGCGGGCCTTGCTTATAGATTCAATTGGCCGGGGAGCAAATAACCCATTTTAACTAGAATACCATGAGGCTGGATATGCTAAGCAGCTATCAGCTGGGAATCATCCTCAAAGACGAACGTATCACATGCGGGCTATCCGATCCGGATGGTCGATTCCTTGTGGAGCGTTTGGTGCAACACGCGGATGCTTTGGCTGTTCAATACTCAGGCCAATCTCTGCTAGATGCCTTGCTGCTGCTTTCGGGCAAAGGCCGTCTGGTTGCACGGATTGTTTATCTTTGGACCACGGGTAACCAATCCTCAGCAATTCAACTTGCGGCATCCGGGGGGTTGGGGGAATTTATTCCGTCGCCTTTGGCAAGTGAGGAGTCCCTCATCAACGCTCTACTGCCGGCATGATTATTTTGCCCCGTAATTATATTCTGCCCATTTGCCTCTTTTTATGTTTTTGATAATTTCGGTCTAATGTCATCCCCGTGCAAGGTTTCGGGCGTATTTGCTTGTCATCACCGTCTTGTTTCCAAAATTGCTCAACCATAGAGTGAAGCGACACCTCGTGGTTGCCTAACCGCGGCGTTGGGAGATTTGTGATGAGTGCTAGTCCTGAAATTGACCGTCGCGCGCTCGATGAAGAGCGTCGTCGCCTGAATCAGCGGTTGGAAGAGGTTTCCCGTCTATCCGAAGGGGATAGCCCCCCAGGGGTTTTCTACGGTGAAATGCTTCGTCGCCTTTTGGAATCGCTAGCCGCTCCTGCGGGCGCCGTCTGGATGAAAACCGTCCAAGGCAATCTCCAACTTCAATTTCAAATAAACCTGAAAGACACAGGTCTAGATCAGTCCGAAGCTTCCCGCGTTTCTCATGATGAGCTTCTTCGTTCTGCCTTGGCCCAAGGCAAGCCATTTCACATGATGCCGAGGACGAGTTTGGGAGGGGCCCAAGAGGGCCAGTCTGCCGGCGGTAATCCAACTGATTTTATTCAGATGCTAGTGCCAGTTCAGGTGTCGGGCCAAGTTGCGGGCCTGATTGAAGTATGGCAAGGCGGCAACCGCGCACTAAACGCAATTCCGGGCTTCCTTCAGTACATGGGAATGATGGCGGACCTTTGCGCCCGCTATGCCCGCAATCAAATGATGGCGCAGCTTTCGGGCCAGCAGCAGGTTTGGACCCAACTAGAAACTTTCAGCAGGCAGGTTCATGGGAGCCTGAATGTGACCGAAGTTTCGTATCTGATTTCTAACGAGGGACGGCGGTTGGTTCAATGTGATCGCGTCTGCATGATTGCCAGCCGTCATGGAGCCATTGAAGTGACCGCTATTAGCGGCGCTGATGTGGTTGAAAAACGAAGCAATCTGGTTCAAACTTTGCGCGGTTTGTGTAAGGAAGTAATGAAGTGGGGGGAGCGCTTGGAGTTTCAGGGGGTTCGGGACGATACCCTGCCCCCCAAAGTCCTACAGGCACTGGATAACTATCTGGCAGAAAGCGGCAGCAAGTTGCTCGTGGTTCAACCCCTTCGTAAGGAAGAGGCTGATGCCGAAAAGTTGCGTGAGCGCGAGAAGGCAGGCAAAAAGCCTGAGGAAGCCCGCGCCGCTTTGGTTTTGGAATGTTTTGACCCTCCTCTCGAGCCCCAGCAAATCATTGGCCGTATGGATGTCATTGCCCGGCACTCTGCCAGTGCCATCACCAATGCTCTGGATTATGACCGGGTTCCAATGCAGTGGATGTGGCTGCCTGTAGCCCGTTTTGAAGAAATGCTGGGCGGAAGAGGCAAGGCTATCCTGGCAGCTATTATTTGTGGAGTTGCGGGATTGGCCAGTGCATTGGCTTTCATGCCCTACCCGCTGAAAATGGAAGCTTCGGGTCAGTTGCTTCCTGAAGTGCGCCGCAAGATCTTCCCTCCTACTGAAGGGATCATTCGCGAGCTGACTGTGAGTCCAGGGCAGGAGGTTGAGGAAAACGGCAACCTTGGCCTGATGCATGATTCGCAGCTTGAATCTCAAATTCGTCAGTTGCTTAGGGAAATGAAAGACGCTCAAAAGGAGTTTGCCCTTAAAGTCCAGCAATCAACCTCCGGAACTGACTCGGATCGTTTCAACGCAGCCACCGATGCTGCCAAAGCCTCGAAGCTGCTGGAAAGCAAGCGTCGGGAATTGGCGGCGCTTGTCCAGCGCACCAACGCCTTGGCTTCCTCAGGCAAAGTGGGTTGGTTTCATTTGAAATCACCAGGATTCATCGAGTTGACCGCGCAGGAGCGCGAGAGTGTCAACACGCGTAAATGGACGGTGCTATCCACCGGATTCAAGGAAGAATTAACAAACCGCGCTGTGAAGCCTTCTGATGAGCTTCTCAGAGTGGGGGTGGTAGACGGACCTTGGGAAATTGAGCTTCGCATTCCGCAGCAGCATTTGGGGCAAGTGCTTCAAGCCTTTCAGGACCAAGGGGTGGAGGAACTGGATGTTGATTTTATCCTTCGTTCGAACGCCTCGCGCAAATGGAAGGGTAAGTTGTCACGCGCGAGAATTGGTGGCGAGGCACTTCCCAGCCAAGAAGACAAGGACAACCCGGAACCTGTGGTGACTGCTTTTGTCCGTATTGATGATCCTGAACTGGTCGATCGTTTGCGCAATTTTGACGAGCGCTCAGGAACAGAGGTCAAAGCAAAAATCAGGTGCGGTACCCGCAAGATGGGTTATGCGCTGTTCTATGGCGTGTGGGAATTCATTTACGAGAAGATCGTTTTCTTCTTCTGAGCCAACTAGTGTCTAAAATTTAGTCGGTTCGGTTCGGAATGACGAGGTGAGCGATGTTGCGATTCATTGGTTTTTGCTTGGCTGCTGGCGCCTGCATATTCTTGGCCGTTTTTCTGATTTCCCAGCCCCTTTGGCCAACACCCAAGGAGGCAAGCGAAAAAATTGGCAGCCAAAAGCAACGTGAGCCCCGCTTGGGCAACGACAATACTGCAGCCGGACCGGTTGGCGAATCGGGCTTGAACCCTGGTGTTGTGGTGCGCGATTGCCGTTTCACCTCGATTGAAAAGCAAGATGTTCCGTCACAACGGGAAGGTACGCTTGTGATTGCAGGTGTGGAGCTACCTGCTGGGCCCGACGGTTCTCCACCCGCAGGTTACGATGTGGCGGTGGACTGGCAAGACATTTGGATCATGAATAGCGGTCCAGAAATTGGCATGCGACTTTTGGCTCCCCGCGAGGATTTTGACCCTGAGAAAAGCAAGATTGAGATACGGAAAACCAAGCGCTATTTTTCACGCCTTAGCCAAGGGGCAAGTGTTCGCAAGGATCAGGTTGTTGCAATTATGGATCCCAAATTGGCACTTTCAGAAATGGACCTCAAGCTTTCAAAGATGAGTGCTGTTTCCAGCGAGCGCGACTCCGCAAGTAAGATGATTCTTGAGGCGGAGGCGACATTCCGCGCCCAAGAGAATCTCCGACTGAAGAACGCCGGTTCGGAAGAGGAATGGCGCCGGGCCAAGTTAGGTGTCGACCGTTACAAGTATGATTTCCAAACCAAAGCCAACGAGACCAAAATCGCAAAGACTGAGCTTTTGAAGGCTCGTACAGAGCTAAGCCTTTTGGAGGTCCGCACTGCGATCGATGGCACTGTGCGAACGATCAACAAGTTTCCAGGTGAATCCCTGCGTCCCGGCGAAACCCTGCTGGATATTCAAAATCTTGACAAGCTGCGTGTCGAAGGTTTTGTGGAAGTTCAGCAGGCATCGGAATTGCAAAACGGGGATACGGTTCAAATTGAACCAACTCGACCTGTTAGTCCCGCATTGGTCCTATCGGGCCACTTGCTGGAAGTGACCGGTGTGGCAGTTTCTCCGTTCCCGGGATCTTCTGCCCAAGGTTTGGCAAAATCTTTGGTTGTCTCTTGCAGCGAAGACAAGACAGTACGACTGTGGGAGGCCACTCAATCGGTTGTGGGTGCCAGGTCAGTGTGGGGAGGTCGACAACTGGATGCACGTCGGTTCAACGATCCGATGCGTTGCGTTGCGGTTTCGCCCATTCAAAATGTAGGTGGTGTTGAAGGTCTTTGGATCGTAGCGGGGTCCGGTTCCGGAAAACTCACTGTTGGTTGGGTTGTGGCTGATGGAAAAGGTGGCCTTAAGGTTGAAGACCTGAAGGAAATCGCTGGTCACCGCAATGCGCTAGAAGCTGTAGCTTTTTCTCCAGATGGCAAGTTTTTGGCCACGGGTGGACAGGATTCTACATTGCACCTTTGGCAGATGCCCGTTCGCGGAGCAGATGCCAAAATAGTCAACACCATCAATGAGGCGCATAAAGCTGAAATAACTCAAGTGGCATTTGCAAAAACGGCTGAAGGGCAACTTCGATTGATTAGTGCGTCTTCCGATAAGGATCGCACTTTGGGAGTTTGGACTTTGGAAGGGGCCCCTACCGCCCCTAAATTGGCACACAAAGCCGACTTTGTTCGTCGGGGAGGCGATGTTTCCATGCCGGGCATTAGCCCTGATGGTTCAACGGTCTTGCTCGACCAAGGGAACCAAATCAAAATGGTGGCCATTGGCGATCGTCAGCCAAGGGGTGTGATTGAGAATCTTTCAGGTGCTCTTAACTTCACCACCATGGCCATTTTTAGCCCAGATTCCGAAATGATCCTGACGAATTGCTCTGAAGAAAATCGTCTTCAATTATGGCGCGCGCCTACCAAGGGTGGGCGGGCGGCAGAATTGCGACAATTTGTTTGGGCTGGTGAAGGTGAAGGCACATGTGGCGCGTTTGACCCACAACGCCGCTTTGCGGTTACCGGCACAGGTGACCATCAGGTTTTGATTTGGGAATTACCCGACCAGAAAGAGGTCAACACGATCCTGACCGGTCGGGTGGAACTGGTCAGCCAGTTCATAGATTCAAGCAGCCCACAGCGTTTGTTCCGTGCAAAGTTGGATGGCCGTAATCCGGGTTATCTTTTACCTGGTGGTACGGCAACAATTGTCAAGCCAGCGGTTACCGCTGGGACGCAGCCGGTTGTTGGCAAGATCACTCCCTGAATGGTGGTTGTGTTTCAGGGAGAATCAGGCCATTTTCAGGAATTGAACCGTGTCGTTAGCCCCTTCCCAAACTGAGCTTGAGCGTCGCAAGATGGTCAGGGTGCGCCTTCGGGCAGACCTTGAGATCAAGCGTCATCGATATGAGGGGCGGACCCATTTCATCATTAAAGATCCTGTCAGCCTTCGCTACTACCGGTTAAAAGAGCACGAGCACTTTTTGCTTGGTTTTATGGATGGTAAACAGTCGCTTTCCGACGCGCAGAAAGCTTATGAGCGGCATTACCGGCCTGATCGTTTAAGACTCGAAGACCTCGAGTCGTTTGCCCAGCAATTGATTCGTGCCGGTTTGGCCCAGAACGAATCACCTGCGGCGGGTCGGCAGTTGTATGAGCGAAAAGCTAAACGCCAACGGATGGAATTACTGCAGCGTTTTACCAACCTTCTTTATATTAAGATCCCGGTATTTGATCCGGATCGAATGCTGAAAAAGATGGTGCCAACCCTGGCTTTTATTTTTACAACCACCTTTTTCCTCTGCAGCATGGTGTTGATGCTTTCTGCAGTGGCTTTGGTGCTTTTCAATTTTGACATCTTTTTAGCTAAATTACCGAGCTACTATGAGTTTTTTAGTTTCAAAACAGTGATGTACCTGTGGATGTCCTTGGGTGTGGTCAAGGTTATCCACGAATTCGGCCATGGAATCAGTTGTCGAAATTATGGGGGAGAAGTTCATGAAATGGGCTTTCTGCTCCTTTGTTTTTCCCCAGCCCTTTATGCCAATGTTTCGGATGCCTGGACCTTGCCCAATAAATGGCACCGAATCATTATCAGTGCAGCGGGTATTTATGTTGAATTGGTGATCGCTGCAATAGCCACTTTCATTTGGTGGAACACGCCTGCGAACCCGTTTGTCCACAACCTTTCGCTCAGTTTGATGGTGGTCTGCTCTGTCAGTACCGTGGTGTTCAATGGCAACCCCTTCATGCGCTATGACGGGTATTATGTGGTTGCTGACTGGCTTGAGATTCCTAACTTGAGGGATCGCGCCAACAAATACATCAGCAACCTGTTTTCGGAAATCGCTTTGGGAATTGAGGTTCCTCCAGAACCTTACATGGAAACAGGGCGAAAGATTTTGTTTATAAGCTATGCGATAATTAGCTATGTTTACCGGTGGATTGTCACTTTCTCAATTCTGTTTTTTCTTTATAACTTTCTCAAACCCTACAAACTTGAGGTTATAAGCCAAGCCCTCACAATGGCAAGTGCCGTGTCGATGGTGGGCTGGCCTTTATTCAACCTAGGGCGCAGCCTTTACCGTCGTGGGAGGATTCCAGATATGAAGAGTTGGCGCGTGGCGGTCACATCCTGCTTGCTGCTCACTCTTGTTGCCGGTTTTTTTATGATTCCGTTACCGGTGAACCGCCTTCGAGGAGTAGCGTTGGTGGTTCCCCAGCCAGAGGGAACTCAAAAACTCTACGCTACCCAACCGGGCAAACTTGAGAACCTTTCCATACGCACTGGGCAGTTGGTTGATCTAGATGAGACCCTTGCGGTTTTGGTGAATGCCGATTACGAATCGAAGCTGGGTGCGGCCCGTGCTGAAATGGATTCTGGCCAAAGTAGCCTGCGTGCCCTTTTAGACCAATTGAACCATGTGAAACAGGAAACCGACCGAAGGCGTGTCAATGATTCAGTCCTTCAGGTTTCCAAATCATTGGACAAGGCTCGTCAGATCGTGCACGACATTGAGACCCAAAAACAAGAATACTTGAGGCTTACCTCCCCTATTGCCGGTATCATTGGCCAAGCCCCGCGCAAAGAAGATATTGGTAAACGGATCGAGCCGGATAATCGATCCCCGCTGATTACAGTTTACCCGGAGGGCAAACTTTCAGTTATTTTGCCCCTAACCACCAGTGAATACAACCAACTGGTTAGGGATTGCCAAGGTGATCCAACCAAAATAAAACCTGAAAGTATTATCATTCGTGTCCAAGGGCGCGAAGGAGCGGTTTGGAATGGGATCAACCCTCGCCTTCTACCTTCCGAGGCCCGCGATATTCCTCTCGCCCTGACTAGCCGTGCTGGTGGTCCGGTCGCTGTCAAAGCGACCAATCCGGGTGAGCCAATGGTACCTCAAGCACAACAATTTTTAGTATATCTCGATATAATGAATCCTGATCAAGCAATTCTTCCAGGCAACATGGCGCAAGTGAAGATTTACCTTCAGCCGGAGACTTGCGCTCAATGGTCTTGGCGTACTGTCAATAACCTGTTCGAATTGGGGCTTTTCTGGTGATTTTTTGGCTGCTCACACTTGTATTAAGTGCGCCCCCCGCACCTTTTGATCGTCTCCAACGCTTGGAGTTGGCAGGTCTTGTTCAGACGCCATCTTTCAAGGCTGTGGATAAGGTTTCTGAGTTGGACCTTGCTGAGAATGACCGCCAACTTGCACCTGGTGGTGCCGCTTTTGTGGTGGCCAAAACTCGCGGTGGTCGTTATGCGAAAATCCGTTTGATACCCGGCAGACTCAAATCAGCCTCCGGCAATCTTGAACCAATGATTCTGGTCGAACAATTTGTGACATTCAAGGATGGTGATCAAAAAGCTTTTGTCGCGAGCGGGGAAAACAGGGCCATTTTTCCTGGGACCGAATTTGACCTCGATTTGGGTCAGGTTGTTCCAGAAAGGATTGGGGGGGATATTCGTTGTGCCTCAAAAGAGGGGAATCTAGCACTTGAAGTTTGTCCTGGAGCGAAACTTTGGCTCGCTATTGGTAATGTTCCGCTTCCGCCAAACCCGGATCCCGGGATTCCTAATGGAAATGATAAATTTCAGGCATCTTGGTTTCGAGGCACATATAGGTTGCATGATGATGGACGCCGGTCTGGTGAATTGAGCCTTCTTGTAATGGATGATGGTGAGATAAAAGGCAAATATTTTTCTGACAAAGATGGAGCCAGTTATGAGGTTCAGGGCCGGGTTGGCCCCCAGCTTCATCAGATTCAATTTGGAATTAGATTTCCCCGTACCGAGCAAATTTATCAGGGATTTTTATTTACCGGAGATGGTGATGCCATAGCCGGAACATCCAAGGTAGGCGATCGCGAAACCGGCTTTTACGCCAAAAGGGTAATACGGTGAGCCGATTTTTGGTAACCGGTGGCACCGGTATGGTAGGCAGGGCCCTAGTTTTGCGATTGCTCGACCTGGGGCATCAGGTATCGGTACTTACACGCAACCCGCAAGGTGCCAGATTGGTGTTGGGTGATAATTGTCAACTTATTTCAGGTGATCCAGCAAAATGGGGAGATTGGGCCCAGCAGGTTTGTGGTCATGACGGTGTGATTCATTTGGCTGGTCAGAATGTAGCCGATAAACGCTGGTCAAAATCATTTAAGGCCCAATTGCATGACAGTCGGGTGAATTCAACACGAAACATCTGCCAGGCTATTCTTGCCTGCAAATTGCCTCCGCCAGTTTATATTGGGGCTTCAGCCATCGGTTTTTATGGTGACACGGGGGAAGCTGAAGCTGATGAAGGTTTTTCCTGCGGCCATGATTTTTTTGGCGACCTTTGCAAAGAATGGGAAAATGCGAGTTCCTGCCTTGAAGGAAAAACCAGACGCGTTTTGCTGCGGATAGGCGTGGTGCTCAAACAGGGCCAGGGCGCGCTTGCAAAAATGGATTTGCCTATTCGTTGGGGGCTGGGTGGCCCTATGGCCGGTGGTCAATTTTTTATGAGTTGGATCCATCTACAGGACTTGGTCAATTTAATCATGTGGGCTTTGGGAAATACCGTTGTTAGTGGTATTTATAATGCCACCGCTCCAGAGCCTGAACGAAATAGATATTTAGTGCGTAAGATTGCTGCGCGCCTTCATCGCCCAGCTCTTTTTCCGGTACCCTATTTTCTCCTTCGCATGGCGGTGGGTGAATTTGCGCAATTTTTGTGTGCTAGCCAGCGAATAATACCTCGGCGGGCCTTGGAACAAGGATTTCTGTTTCAATATCCCACGCTTGACCAAGCTTTAGACACTGAATACGGGTTGGCCTGAGGCGTATACAGCAAAAATTGCCAAAATGTAGAGAACTTTTCATGCGGGTTGGTAGAGGAGGCAAAACCGGCTAGCATAAATCCTGAAGGATGAGGCGTATTGCCAGGGTATGAGCCCCTGATATCCTTCCAAAATCAGTTGGAAGGGCATACTTTGGATCGTATTACCTTTGTTTGTTTTGGGGCCAGTTACCTTACAGCGCTGGGGCTTTATTCGGCTAGTCAAGTCAGCCGATTAGCCTGGCTGCGCGGGGTGGCAATTTTTTTCCATGCTGCAGGTGGGTTGGCGCAATCGATGTATCTGGCTTACCACCAGCCGGCGTTATTTTCCCCCAACGGTTTTTTCCTTTGTTTTTCTTGGCTGATTGCCATTGTCACACTCCAAATGGGAATTTCGTCGAGGGCCCGTTCGGTCAACCTTTTTTCTTTGCCTGTAGTTTTGGTGTTGGTGGCCTTGGCTTGGTTTCAGGGTGGAGCAGGTCAGGAGGGAGCCATTCTGCTGCGCGATGCTCGTGGGTGGGGATTGTTCCACGCCTTGGCATTGGTAATTGCAAGTCTTTCGATGGGATTTGGTGCAGTGGCTGCCTGCATGTACCTGGTCAGGGCAAGACAATTACGGAACAAGCATCGCCCGGGCACCGGTGTTGAGCTTCCCAGTCTGGAGAAACTGGAGGGCAAGGTACGGCAATCCGTGGTGGTTGCGTTTCCCCTTTTGACGATCGGGGTTTTGATTGGCGGCGGGATGTTGTTGAGTGACGCAGCCCAATTGGGTGGATTTAGTGATCCACGGGTCTTGGGTACCTTGGTTTTATGGGTCGATTTTGCGGTTTTGGTTTGGTTGCGTTATGGAATGAAGGTTCGAGGTCGCAGCCTTGCCGTTCTTGTTGTTTTTGCTTTTGCCCTGCTTTTGGTTTGCGCAGCTTTACCCCATTCCCTTCCGGCCAAATGGCATGTCCCTTCCACGGGGGCAGCGCCATGAATTTGGTAATGGTAGGAATCAATTTCCGCAACACCCCTGTGGATGTTCGGGAGCAATTGGCATTGGGCGGCGAAAAGCTAACCGTGGCCTTGGAGTTCATCCAGCGGGAATTTAATTGCGAATCGGTTATATTAAGTACCTGCAACAGGGTCGAAATGTATTTTGCCAGACTTGATGGCACCCCACTACCATCAGTATTGGATATTTCGGTGCTTCTTTCCCAAGTCATCAAGGTTGATTCAGGAATACTGGAAACGGTTTTAATGGCGATATGCGGTCAGGAGGCTGTCAGGCACCTGTTTCGTGTGGTTTCAAGCCTGGATAGCTTGGTTTTGGGCGAGGGGCAGATTGCAGGTCAGGTGAAACAGGCCTATGAAGCTGCCCGAGTAGCCGGAGCATCAGGGCCTGCTCTTAATAGTCTTTTTCAATGGGCCAGGCAAGTAGCTCGGCGGGTTCGCACAGAGACTGGTTTGGCTCACGGGCATGTTTCTGTTTCCAGCGTGGCGGTGGATTATGTTCGGGAGGTATTTGACCATTTTGGTGACAAAACCGTTGCGGTTTTGGGTGCCGGGAAAATGGCGGAGCTTACCCTGAAGCAGCTCGCTGGATTGAAGCCCAAAAGGGTGATAGTGACCAACCGTAGTCTGGACCGGGCGGAAAATTTGGCAAAAAGCCACGGCGGTGTGGCGGTACCATGGGCCGAATTGGATAGTGTTTTGGTGAAGGCGGATATTGTCCTAAGTACCACGGGGGCACCGGAGCCCATAGTGACGCTGGAGCGTTGGCGAGGTATTTCCCGTATGCGCAAGAAGGGGCGATGCGTTGTGTTGGATATCGCAGTTCCCAGAGATTTTGATCCAGCCATTCACGATGGAGATTCTGTTTGCTTATTCAATATAGATGACCTTAATAGTGTTCGAAACGCAACGCTGGATGAACGCCGGAGCCATGCGCAATCGGCGGAACAGATTGTTGATTTGGAAACCGGCCGGTTTTTGCGGGATTGGATGAGGCGAAAACATGGTTCCGCCATTGCCAAATTAACACGGGAATTTGAAGCCAAACGCGAAAATATAGTTGGAAAGTTGATGCAAAAGCTCAATGGTAGACTGACTACGGAAGATAAGCATTACATTGAAGGTGCTTTCCGGTTGTTGCAAAATCAGTACCTCCATGGGCCAATTGCGGCTCTAACGGAAGAATCGGCTGATGGGGCAAAACAGGGTGGACACACCTTACTGGATGCTTTGCGTAAAATTTTCCGTTTGCCTGAACTTGATTCATAGGATCAAGCCCCCAACAGGTCTTTTCGTGGAACAGGTGGTATTGTCAGGCTCAAGCCTTTGTTGATGATAGATTCTGGTCAAAATCAGCAAGATTCGTGTTGACGGTTTTTTCGTGGAACATTGGTCAAGCTGGCACACCAACGATGTGGGGAGCATTCGATGTTGAGACGCGTTTTCCTAACCCTGGCAACTTTAGGCCTTATGTTTTCGGGGCAAAAGGGTTTGGCGCAGGATACCCCGGCTGGCAAATGGATTCTTGTGGGAACTCTTCCCATTGCCCCTGTTGGCCGCGATTCGGTTCTTGGCATGATAGAGATCAAAGGGCAGGGGGACGAGCTAAAGGCCGAATGGCTGAAGCACGGTATTGATTCATTTAAAGGGTCAAAAATAGTTGATTTTAAAAAGTCTGGTGACAAGGCCGGTTTTCGCGTGGAAGGACCGGTCAATCTCGATCTGGTTTTTGTGGGCGTCGACCCTAAAAGCAAGCGTTGGGCTGGTGCCTTTCGTTTGAACGGCAACTGGTTCCCAGCAGCCTTGAATCCAGCCGAGAAGGGCGAATTACCGGAAAATGACAAATTGAACCAACCCGCTCCCGGGTCGGATGTTGTGAAAGAGTTGATGGAGAAGGTTTCGTTTAGTGACAAAATCGCCTTGGCCGAAAAGGTTGTTAAGGACCATCCTGCTTCAGCATCTGCCATGAAGGTTGGCACTTTGGTTGCTGATTACGCATTGAAAGATGCGAAGCCCGATGAAGTTAAGAAAGCTGTGGAATTCCAAGAGAAATCGCTTGCCGGTATGCCAGAAGTTCTGGTTCAGCGCAGTTTGATCCCAACATTGGGTGCCATGGGCCGCAAGGGAGTTGAAAAAGAGAAGGGCCTAGCGCTTCTGCGGAAAATTAAAGGTGACTCCAAAGTCGCCACAGATGAAACATTGGCTCTAATGAAGCTGGAATCATCGCTGCTAGAAGGGGTTGATGATAAAAAATCCGCAGAACTGAAAACCAGTATTGCCAAGCAGGAGGAGGAGTTGGATCAAGTCTTCTTGAAGACGGCCATCCCCTTCAAACCCGAACTGTTTGATGGCTCCAAGCGCAAATCGAAAAGGGTAACCGTTTTTGAATTGTTCACAGGGGCGCAGTGCCCACCTTGCGTTGCCGCCGATGTGGCATTTGACGCCTTGGCGGAATCTTTCAAGCCCACCGAGGTGGTTTTGCTTCAATATCATCTGCACATTCCTGGCCCTGATCCATTGACCAACAAGGATAGCGAGAATCGCGCAAGGTTTTATGGTATTCGCTCGACTCCCACTGCAATATTGAACGGGACAAACGGGCCGGCTTTGGGTGGATTTAAGGGAAACGCCAAGGCTAGCTACGAAAAAGCATCCAGTGCCTTGAAAGAAGAGTTGGAAAAAGAAGGCGATTCTTCAGTTGATATCAGTGCCTCGAACCAAAATGGATCAATTGAATTGACGGCAAAATATTCCAAAGTTCCCAATATCGACAAAACAGTGCTGCGGTTTTGCCTGGTTGAGGATGTGGTTCGTTACCAAGGGCGCAATGGGCAAAGACTGCACCACCATGTGGTACGCAGTTTTCCCGGCGGTCTCAATGGTCAAGCTTTGGAACAATCATCTGGAACACTGCGGGCCACGATTGATTTGAAGGAGCTGAAGACCCAATTGGAAGGTTACCTTGAGTCTAGCAATGCTCAGCGCCCTTATCCTGATTCTGAAAGGCCTCTTGAATTGAAAAAACTCAAGGCTGTTGTGCTTTTGCAAAATGCTGAGACCAAGGAAATCATCAATGCCGCCCAAGTCGGCATTGATTTACCCAAAGCACCTAAATAGCCGAAGGCTGTGAATTTTAGAAGGGGGCCACGCGGCAGAAGCGCGTTGGCCTCTTTCGTTTTATAATGGATCAATGGGTTGTTGAAATGTTTTTTATCGCGGGTGAATCTTATGGCTGTCCTAGATCAACTTGAAATTTCGCTTCTTGAGCTGATCCGTAAAACTTCCACGCACCTTCCGCCAGATGTCTCAGAGGTTCTACTCACTCGACAGGCGCTGGAAGAATCGGGCAGCAAGGCGGATCTTGCGTTGGCTTTGGTGGCCCGCAATATTGGCTTGGCGCAGGAATTGAGCGCGCCTATTTGCCAGGACACCGGTTCCATTGCCTTTTTTGTTGCGACCCCTTTGGGTTATGACCAAGGCGCCTTCACGCGCGCGGCCGAGAAAGCTGTTGCCGAGGCTACAACCAAAGGGTACTTACGCCAAAATTCTGTTGATTCTGTGACCGGAGGTAACACGGGCAACAATCTTGGGCCTGGCAGCCCTTCCATACATTTCCATCAGCATCATTCCGAGGAGGTTGAGGTTCGGCTCATTCTTAAAGGTGGTGGTTGTGAAAACATGTCCGCGCAGTTTTCGCTTCCTTGCACAGTGGGAACCAAGCGGCTTGACCGGGATATGGATGGTGTTCGAGGGACGATTCTCGAGGCAGTATGGGAGGCCCAAGGCAAGGGGTGTGGGCCTGGTTTTCTGGGTGTCTGTATTGGTGGGGACCGTGCGCAGGGCTATGCCCATGCTAAAGAACAGTTGTTGCGTCTGGTGGATGACACCAACCCCGACCCGGTACTTGCCGAGCTTGAGAGCACCATTCTCGCAGATGCTAATAAACTTGAGATTGGGCCTATGGGGTTTGGCGGCAAGCTGACTGTAGGGGCGTGTAAAGTTGGAAAATTGAATCGCCTGCCCGCTTCATTTTTTGTCACGGTTGCCTATATGTGCTGGGCTTATCGCCGTAGGGGGGTGATTCTGGATCAGCAGGGGAAGATTAGGAAATTCCTCTACGGAGAGGAAGGTAGAGCTGCCCCGAAGGATAGCCAATTGATTGACGAGGAAGCCATTTCTTCACGGATGAGGGCTGCCGTAAGGCTGCAGACCCCACTCACAGAAGCATTGGTTCGAAGCCTGAAAGCGGGTGATACGGTTCTCCTTTCTGGCAAGATTTTCACGGGACGAGACGAGGTTCATAAATACCTCTTCAAGGGAGGAGATTTACCTCTTTTGCGTGGAGGGGTTATTTATCACTGTGGGCCAGTGGTGCTTGGCGAGGAAGGGGGCTACCGGGTTGTGGCAGCGGGCCCTACCACTTCCATTCGCGAGGAGCCTTATCAGGCCACAGTGATCGAGCGTTATTCCATACGGGCGGTTATAGGCAAGGGGGGCATGGGCCAAAAAACCCTGGATGCCTGCAAAGCCTATGGTTGTGTTTACCTTCATGCCATCGGTGGTGCCTCGCAAATCTATGCCAAAGCCATTACCCGCGTGGACGGTGTGTATTTGAAGGAAAAATTCGGCTCACCCGAGGCCGTGTGGGAATTAGAAGTGGTTGATTTTCCTGCTGTGGTGACCATGGATTCTCATGGTAATTCACTGCATCAGGTGGTTCAGGACAAATCCCTGACCTTGCTAAAGCAAGAGCTGGCTGGCGTCCCCAGCCACTGAAATTGACTTTCCGAAAAAAAGCAGGGAGCAATTATGTGATGGCTAAAAACCGGAAAAAGATCCGCATGGAAATGCGGAAAAACCGTGCCAAACCCCCGCGCAACAAAGCGTGGGGCGACACTACCGACGGTGGTGACAGCCATGCAACGGCAGGTGGTGAACAGGCCCGGGTTCGCAACCGGGGCGACCAAAGCCGCAAACGCACTGTTTTGGTGGAAGACAGCGGAGATCAGTCTGGCCTTCCGGCCATAAATGAAAAGGTTTGCCTTAATGGTCGCGTCCTTCGGGTGCATGGCCTCTGGAGTGTGGTGGAGACGGGTGATGGGCACCTTTTTAGGTGTACAGTTCGAAGGCTATTAAAAACCCTTTCAACCGATGAGCGTACGCCGGTCATATGCGGTGACAAGGTGTGGATAAGGCCAGAAGTCAACAAAAGTGCCACCGACAGCCAAATGGCCCATGATCCCAAAGGGGCAAGGCCCCCAAGCCCCGGGGAAACCCAAGCGGAAGCGGTGATTGAACGGGTGGAACCTCGAAAGGGGCAACTTGTTCGCAATTCCCGCAACCGGGTGCACTCGTTAGTAGCGAATGTGGACCAGGTGGTTTTTGTCGTGTCGCTGGTAGAGCCGGATCTGAAACCTCATCTGGTTGATCGTTATCTTGCCAGTGCCATTCAGGGGAATTTGGAGCCGGTTTTATGCCTGAATAAAGCAGACCGAGTGGATCCGGCAGATTTTCAGCATGTGGTTGGCCTTTACAGCGGTTTGGGAATTCGCACTCTTCTGACTAGTGCTGCCGAGGGAATTAATATCGGTCTTTTGAAGGATTTGTTGGCTGATCGCCAAACGGTTTTTTCAGGCCAAAGCGGGGTGGGGAAATCGTCACTTCTCAATGCCATTCAGCCCGGCTTGGGGTTGAAGGTTCGTGAGGTGAGTGATGTCAACAGCAAGGGCAAGCACACCACAACCACCGCAGAGTTGCTAAAACTCGATGGGGGAGGTTGGGTGGTTGACACGCCTGGAATCCGCCAATTTGAATTGACTGGAGTGCGAGAAGAAGAGGTGGAGAAGTTTTTTGTTGAATTCCACTCTTTTGTACCCATGTGCCGTTTTGCCAGTTGTACCCACACTCACGAGGGCGGTTGTGCCGTTTTGAAAGGCCTGGAAGATCGCATGATTTCAACCAGTCGTTACCATAGCTACCTGGGACTGCTGGAAGGCAGGGATGCGGAAAAAGTTCTTGAGCGGGAAAAGGACAATCCAAGGAAGGCACGGCGCTAAAAGCCTTGAGAGGTGGTATTGCCGGAGAAATTGGAGACGGGAAATGAGAACTTTGGTGGTTGGTGACATTCATGGTTGCCTGACCGCATTGAAGAAACTGCTTGAATTGGCCAACCTCAAGCCTGGGGATCGTTTGGTCACATTGGGTGACATGGTCGACCGCGGTCAAAACAGCAGGGGCGTGCTTGAGTTGTTGATGGATCTGTACAAAAAAGACATTCTCACACCCCTTCGAGGGAACCACGAGGTCATGTTCCTTGAGGCGGCTCAAGGGAGTTCCAAAAATTGGCTTGAGGCGGCGGGTGGTCGGGCTACCTTAATGAGTTTTGGGGTCCAACCAGGAAAGGCATGGCGCAACGCCATACCAATTGAGGTATGGCGATTCATCAATGAATCCTGCCTTGATCTGGTCGAGCTTGAGAACCATTTTTTGGTTCATGCGAATGTTGAAGCTGGGCTTGGGCTGGAGGATCAACCTCCTTCCGTGATTCATTGGGCCAAACTGGATCCCCCCCTGATGCCTCACATCTCAGGCAAAATCATGGTTTGTGGGCATACTGTGATGGGAGAGGGGCTACCTGTTGATTTTGGATCGGCCTGGTGCCTTGATACCGGGGCCTACCACGATTTTGGATGGCTGAGCATGGTTGATATTGAGACGCGTGCAGTTTGGCAGGCCAATGAGCGGGGAGAAGCCAGAATGGTTGAATTGCATAAGTGGATAAAGCCTGACTAATAGTGGGCCTTGATGAGGTCGCATGAGGGTTGAGGCGTAATAAATTCTTGGCATTTGGACGGAAAGATTGCCCCCTAATTGTTTCTAATTGTGTCACGGTGCTAAAGTTGGTCATTTTGAAATCAAGTCGCTTAATAAATGCCATTTAGCTAGAAAAAAACTGATTTTTAGTAATAAAATGGCAATTTCCAGATTTTTGGCCATTGGTTGTGTAAAATTAAAGCGCACGGCTTCCAATAATCCACGGAGGTTTTTGCGATGTCGATTTTTACATGGCTTTTTCCGGCCAAAAAAGACACTCATGCTGCCGTTTGTATGAAAGGCAAGGGACGGTTTCAAACTGAGGTGACCGATTGCGAACTGTTTCAGCAAGGTTTTGAGCGTTTGTGCGCCGGGTATGATTTTGATGGTGAACCGTTGACTGCTCAAGCAACCCTAGTTGAGCTGCCCTACGACCCCAGGAACCGACATCCAGTTCAGGTTGAAGCCAAAGGCCAGGTCATTGGCCATTTACGGGACCATGATGCCAAGCGTTTTTTGCATCAACTCCATCGTGACCAAAATAGTGGGATGGCAACCTGCCCGCTTCGCGTTCATTTTCACCCGATGGTAGGCTCAGGGGGGGCCACTTATACCGCGCGGATTGACCTTCCAGAGTGATCGTTTAGGCCAGAATTCCGTCTATAAGCTCACCATGGACATTGGTTAACCGTCTGCGAATACCGTTGTGGTAATAAGTTAAACGGTCGTGGCGGATTCCTAGAAGATGCAAAACAGTGGCGTGGAAATCATTCCATGTCACCGGGTTTTCCACAGATTTCCAGCCAACATCGTCGGTGGCTCCATGGGAAATTCCGGGCTTAAGTCCAGCGCCCGCCAACCAACAGGAAAAGCCATATTTGTTGTGATCGCGTCCGGGGCCAACGGTTCCCTTTGCGGATTGGGTGAATGGAGTGCGGCCAAATTCGGTGGTAAATAGCACCAAGGTGTCTTTCAGCATGCCGCGCCTTGCCAGATCCTCAAGTAATCCTGCCACAGGTTGGTCAATTCGCAGGGATTCGGCCGCGTGGTTTTCTTTGACATTTTCGTGGGCATCCCAGCTATGCCTTGGGGTGCCGGCAATAGCTCCGCCAGAATATATTTGAACAAAGCGCACTCCGCGTTCCAAAAGACGACGGGCCAATAGACAACGGCGGCCACAATCTATCGTGGCGCGGTTATCGAGCCCGTAGAGTTTCAGAGTTTCTTCCGACTCCTTGGAAAGGTCGGCCACCTGCGGAACAGCCAATTGCATGCGCGCCGCCAATTCATAACTTTTTAAACGAGCCGCTAGCGATGCTTCTCCCCCTGAGCTTTCCAAGTGCGTTTGGTTCAGTAGCCTTAACAGATTTCGGGATGCGGATTCTTCCTCTCTGGAAATGGGCACCGAGGGGTTCAGGTCGCGGACGGGCTGTGATCCCGTAAGGAGTGCCACTCCTTGATGCTCCGCAGGCAGAAAACCGTTTGTCCAATTCGATGCCGCGCCATTGGGGCCGCTGCGGCCATCGGGCAGCACCACAAAGGCAGGCAAGTCTTCGGCCAATGACCCTAGGCCATAAGAAAGCCAACTGCCCATGGATGGGTAACCGTTGAATTGAAAACCCGAGTTTTCCACAAACAATGCCGGAGTATGGTTGGCACTATCTGCCACCATGGATCGAACGACCGTCAACTTGTCCGCCTGAGAAGCGATTCGAGGAAATAGCTCGGAAATTTGGAGGCCACTGTTACCGCGGGGTTTGAAATTCCAATCGGGTTGGCGCAACAGTCCCATTTGGCCAAAGAAAAGGTCCGGAGGTGAATCGGTTTGTAGTGTTTTGCCGTTCAGCTTTATCAGGGCCGGTTTTGGGTCAAAAGAGTCGATATGACTCATGCCACCCACTAGCGTGATTTGGATTGCCCGTTTGGCCTTAGCCGCAATGCGAAAATCATCCGCGGGATTATCGTTGGCACCATGTGCATGCGGGCTGAGCAAACCAGCCAATGCGGCTGTGCCCAGCAACCCAAGATTAGAGCCCAGAAATTCCCGACGATGGATACCAGTCATTGGTTTTGCCTCATTCCACCATCAGGAATTCGTTGCTGTTCAAAAGGACCCTGCAAACTGCCCGCAAGCCATGTTGGCTTGCAAGTTCGCCTGCTAGTTTAGCCTCAATTTCGGAGGGATTTCGGCCCAAGGTTTTCTGATAAACCTGTTGGACTTGTTCTTGGTTCATTTTGGTTTCATTTTTGATTTTTTCGGCCATGGTTCCCGCTAAACGAATAGCTATTGGGCCATTCCACAGGTTCAGGGCCTGAAGCGGGGTTGTTGTGGCGGTGCGTTTGGGGGCGGCTGTTGCACAATCCGGGCAATCAAAAAGGTCGAGCATGCTGGTTTCACCGCCGCGGGGGCTGAAACGATAGATGCTGCGCCTTTGCAATTCGGGTGCATCTGAGTCAAAAGGTTCATAGTAAGTGGTGCCGTTCCCTGTATCAGTTACCTTGTAATCTGAAAATCCAGGGCCACCCACTTGAAGGTTTAAAATTCCCGAAGCCTGAAGCATGGCATCGCGTAGCACTTCTCCCTCCAGCCTTTTTTTTCGCATGCGCCATAAAAGCCGATTATCGACATCTTTAGCGAGGGCATCTGCCCTTGGAGTGGAGGCTTGCTTGTAAGTGGCACAGGTGACCAACAGTTTATGTAAGGCTTTAAGGCTGTATTTTTTTTGGATGAAAACAGTAGCCAGCCAATCCAGCAAGGCTGGGTGGCTTGGTTGTCCGCCGTTGAATCCAAAATCACTGGGTGTATCCACTAATCCGGCTCCAAAATGGAGGAGCCAGAGGCGGTTGACCGCCACACGAGCGAACAAGGGATTTTCAGGGCTGGTCATCCATCGAGCTAAGTGGACCCGCCTTTCTGTATCTGAGGCATTGGCATCCAACTCCAATTCGCCCAGTGCTTTCAAGACACCCGGTTTTGCCAGTTTTCCGGGTTTAGTGTGGTCACCCCGGGCTAATATTCGGGTTTCGTTAGGTTTCTGTGCTACCACGGCGTAGGCTTTCTCACCTTGTGTCGAACGCGCCTTTTGCAATTCGGTGGTTAGCTCAATCCGTTGCGTCAGCAATGCTTTGTGGCGAAGTTGATCCTTGGGGGGCATTTTTTCAACCACTTCGCGACGGTTGGGCCAGATATCCCCGTGCTGGAAAGAGCTTTTTACCTCTTCCAAAGTTAAGGCTCTGTCGTAGAGGCGGACTTGCGCTATAGTTCCGGTGAACATTTTATTACCACCTGCCGGTTCCAGGCGGCAACCCACCAGTACCCGGCTTTGTCCCGCTTCAAAAGGGAGCAAACCGGAAGATTGGTAGGTCTGGCCGTAAGGTTTCCCATCTCGATAACCGGTTATGTTTCCATTGGCGTGGTAGGTGATGGCAAGGTGCACCCATGTATTCGGTTCGGGTTCCAGAGTATCTGTTGATTTAAAAGATTTGGTCCTTCTGAAAAAGTCACTTCCGGCCATCCAGCGATTCTTTTCCAATTCGGCGTAAACAATTGCATCAAAAGTGGCATCAATTGGTTTAAACAAACTCACGGGAGCACCACCCTGCTGCTGGCCAGGATTGACCTGTACCCAAGTTTCCAAAGTTTTTTCATGCAAGGTTTTGCCAATAGGTTCGGACTTTAAATAGGAATTGTCGGCTAATCGGGCCCCTGAGGGAGTCAGTTGAACAGGGCCTTGGGGTTGCAGGGCCAAACCTGTTTCCGAATCAATTAGGGCATGTCGCAAGTCCCAAGAAATGAAGGGCTTGGGGGGGTGTTGGGTCACTGGAATGGTTTTGGCCCTCTCTTTGATTAGAGCGCTACGGATGGGGGCTTCCAGAGCTTCCAGTTCAGTTTCCAGATTTTTGGTCAATCTTTCCGCATTCTCGATCTTCTGGGCCAAACCCGGTAGCGGGAGCGAGCGTTCCCCATGGTTAACACCGGATAGAGTCGCAGCCATCCGGTAATAATCTTCCATGCTGATTGGGTCGAACTTGTGATCGTGGCAACGTGCGCAATTCACTGTCAGCCCAAGGAAAGCCTGCCCAACTGTTCCAACCAAGTCTTCCAGTTCATCCTGACGGTTAGCACTACGCATTTGGTCGTTTCCCAACACCGTGTTGTAAACGCCACCCACCAGGAACCCAGTAGCCCGGACTGCATCTGGATTATTTGGTTCCAGAACATCGCCTGCAATTTGCAAACGGGCGAAGTGGTCAAAGGGCATATCCTCATTCAAGGCTCGAATCACCCAGTCACGGTAAGGCCAGGCGTTTGGCCGTTTTTGATTGCGTTCAAACCCGTCAGTTTCGCCAAAACGCGCCACATCAAGCCAATGCCTGGCCCAACGCTCGCCATAGTGTGGTGAGGCCAGCAAGCGGTCCACCTGTTTCTCATAGGAATTAGTGGAAACATCCGCCAAAAAGTTGGCGTATTCATCAGGGGTGGGGGCCAACCCGATGAGGTCGAATGACAAACGCTTTAGCAATGTTCTTTTGTCTGCTTGTGGATTTTGACTCAGCCCAGAGCCCTTCAGCTTTTCCAAAATGAATGCATCAATCGGGTTCAGGTTAAAATTCATGGGAGTTGCGGTAGGCATTAGGGCCTTCAAGGACCACCAGTCGTAGCCCGCCCGCCCTGATGTTGAAAAGCGAAACGGATCTATGGGAGCTTCCGGATTTGCTCCCCAGATAGCGCCTGCAAGAACCCATTTTTCCAGCAGTAACTTATCTTTGATAGGTAGTGGAGTCTTGGGCGGCATTTCATTTGCCATTACCCGGACCAACAAAGGGCTGGTTTCGATTTTGCCAACCTTGCCAGAAACGACCGCTGGCCCTGATTTGCCACCTTTTTCTATCCCGGCTTTGGTGGTTAGGTTTAGTTTACCTTTAATGTTGCCATCCTTATGGCATTCGAGGCAATAAGTTGCTAAGATGGGGGCAATTTCACGGTCGAAATCAGGCTGGCTGTTTTGAGATCCAAGGGCGAAAAGGTTGGACAATAGCAGTGCGAAAGGCAGCATTTCGGGAGGTTCCCGATAGGGTGGGGCAGGAAAGATTAACCAAATATACCATTTTCAAGATTCCCGGGCTAGATCCCGAACATCCTGCGCACCTGTCTCCAAGCTTGGCGAACCATGTTACCCGCTTGAACCGGGCGCATTCCTAGTGGTAGTCTGGGCCGGGGCTTGTTTTTACCCAGTTTCAATTTGGCTTTATTCTGGTTAAGAGGCGAGACCCTGAGCAATGCAGTTCCCGTTTCCCCCAACCAATTATCTCGAATATCGAACAGTTTCAGGCCAGGCAGCGACATGTTTTTTAGCATGCGAGCCCCTCCGGGCCCAATCCGGTTGTCTCGCAGTTCAAGCGTTTGCAGTTTGGGCCAATGGTGAGCTGTTGCCAGAATTTTTCCTCCCAAAGATCGGATCAGATTGCCATTTAATTCCAAATATTCCAAACCGTTTAGCCGATTACTGGAAACTAGCGCCCGAAGCACCTCAGGACCGATTCGGTTGGAACCTAAGTAAAGCATTCTTAATCTTGGCCAACCTGGGTTCGATGCAAAAGGCCCATCATTGAAATGGATACGCTGAAGTACCAGTGTGTCCAGGCAAGAAAGTCTGGCCGATTCAAGGATGTATTGGGCCCCTTCGCGCATAAGCGGGTTGTTTCTCAGGTTCAACTTTTTGAGGTTTGTTAGGTTGGCGGCAAGCGCCAAGTTTTGGGCACCTTCCCTATTTATCTGGCAGCCCCAGAGGGACAAGTCCATAAGATTACCAAGTCTATCGTTTTGAGCTAATAGAGTTGCACCAAGGTTACCCAGGAAATTGTCACGCAGGTTGAGCCTGACCACTTGGGAAATCTTTTTGCAATCGAGTAAACGCCGCAATTGTTCGGCAGATAATCCACAAGCTTGCAAATCCAAAGTTTGCACCAATTCGAGGCCAGGCCGGTTGGCTTTCAAGGCTGGCCCCAAAAGCCTGCGTCCACCGCAATAAAAGAGGCCCTGATGACATCCGATAACTGGTCGCCAAGCAAGGCGGTGGGATTCAGGTAATGGAATAACTTGCGCCGAATGCAGGCTTTCCCGAAAGCATTCCGCCAAGGCAAAATCACCTTGCTCCTCAAGCCAATCAGCAAGAACCCAAGCTCCCAACCGTTCAGCTTCAAAGAGACCGCAAGCTGAAACCTCGAGAAGTTGCAAAAAATGGTGGTTCGACAGAAGGTAATCCGGTGCCAAGCAAAGTTCCTTGGCACCTCTGTGTTTACGGGTAGATACTGCCTTGCGACTTTTACTCATTTGTATAGGAGTACCTTTTCGCGTCTGGCCCGAAATTCTGCAATTCCAGGCTGAAAACTTGCCAAGATTGCATCCAATTCTTTTTTCTCTTTGATCATTTCTAGGGTGGTCTGGCTTACCAGTAGGTTTTTCATTTTATCCACCTGCCAGATGTCACCATGGACCTCTTGCAGAGCAAGGGCCAATGCCAATCCAAGCCGCAATGGATCCAGGTTTTTCATGTCGGTCACCAAGATGTCGATTCCTTGGCAGGGCTTATTGGCAAAGACACTCGAACTGGGAGTGCGGTTTACCCACATGAAATCAATTCCTGGGACGGCCATTGCACGCAATTTCTCGATCACCAGTTGAGGTTGCATCCACGGAGCCCCCACCCATTCAAATGGACGGTCAGTTCCACGACCAACTGAAATATTGGTGAACTCAACAAGGCCGATACCCGGGTAGGTGTGGGCAGCTTGGAGGGTTCGCAGGTTGGGGGAAGGGGACTGCCATTCCAGTCCAGTTTTTTCAAAGGTCATTTCCCGGGTCCAACCCTGCATCGGAATGATTTCCAATTTGATTGAAGGGGATTTTTTTCCTTCGCCATGACGCTCAATAGCGTAAAGACGAGCCAGTTCTCCCAATGTGAGGCCATGGCGGGTTGGAATACGGTGGAAGGCAACAAACGATTCAGCACCAACGTCAGTCAGCGGCCCATTGAAAGCATCGCCCCCAATTGGGTTTGGCCTGTCGAGGACCATAACGCCAATTCCGGCTTCTGAGGCTGCCTCCATAATGTTACCCAGCGTGCTTGAGTAAGTGTAAAAACGGCAGCCAGCATCCTGAATATCAAAGACTAGTAAATCGAGGCCTTTTAGTTGTTCTTTGGTGGGTTTACGCCTTGGGCCATAGAGGCTGACAATTGGCAAGCCGGTTTTGGGATCCATGCTATCGGCAACCGGGCGATCCACCGCGCCGCGAATGCCATGTTCGGGTGCAAACAGCAATTTTAGCGAAACTCCAGTTGCTTTGTGCAGTAGGTCCACCACGCTGGTGCCAGTGGTGTCGCGTCCAGTGTGATTGGTGACGAGGCCGATCTTTTTTCCTTTGAGCGGCGCAAAATTGTTTTCGATCAATGCAGCCAGACCGGTTTTCACTCGAGGCACTGGGGCTTGGGGTATCACCAAGCGGGCACAGTGTGTGGCGATGGTATTGCGTAGTTTTTGAATATCGCCTTTGCCATCGGGATGGACCCGGTTAGATAAAAATATCTGGAATGTGTCGTGGACCGGGTCTATCCAAATACTGGTTCCGGTGAAGCCGGTATGGCCAAAACTCAAAATTTTGGGAAAAATGGAGCCACGGTTTGATGAATACGCAGAATCGATATCCCACCCATAGCCGCGGTGACCGTCTGGAATTTCACGGGCTTGAGTCCATTCCCGGCAGGTTTTTGCCGACAAGATTACTACGCCACCTTTTTTTGCATTTCCTAAAGTGCCTTCACCCAGCACCATACGAGCGTATTTGGCCAGATCTGATGTTGTGCTGAATAGGCCTGCATGGCCAGCCACCCCGTCCAGTTTGTAAGCGCGGGGATCATGCACCTCGCCCCGCATCATCCGGCCTTCCCGTTTTTCGGTAGGGGCTGTTCTGGTTGTTTTTTTATCTGTTATTCCGAAAGCAGTATCATTCATTTCCAAGGGGCCAAAAATATATTGTTGGCAAAAAACATCGAGGGGTTTTCCGGAAACTCTTCCAACGATTTCTCCCAGCACGATAAAATTAACATCGCTATAGCGAAATTTTTCACCTAGTGGGGAACTCAGCTTCAGATTGCAGATATTTTCCAAGGCCTTTTCACGGCCCGCATCGTAATCACTTATTGGGTTATCTGCTATGAGTCCGCTGGTGTGAAGGAGCAGGTGTTCTAGTGTGATTTGGTCTTTTCCGTTTGGGGTAAATGCAGGCCAATGCTGAGATACTTTGTCGGTCCATTTCAATTTGCCTTGGTCCACCAGTATTGCGATGGCAGTGCTGGTGGCGATTGGTTTAGTCAATGAAGCCAAATCGTAGATGGTATCCACGGTTGCCGGTTCAACCTTTGGCAACAGGGCTCGGCTTCCCCATGCCTTTTCGAGAAGGACCTTGTCGCCTTTTTGTAACCGGACAACCACACCGGGGACTTTTCCAGAAACAATTGATTCGTTGATCGCTTTTTCAATTTCAGCTTGAGGGAAATTGTTGGCCCATCCTGGGGTGGAAAATGCCAAACTGCCAATCAAAATGATTGAGGCCCATATTTGCTTCATAATCTAAACTCCTAAAAAGAAACCTAGAGTGACCTAATTATGAGCCAAGTACTACTGTTTTAATACCATCCCCTAAGAAAGGAAATGAAAAGAGGCGTGGGTGGTCTGAGGTCATTGGTTTCAATGCAAATGCCATTTATAGTATAACTACTGATGGAATCAGGCCTTATGGAAAATCATCAATGAGACATTTCTTGATTGTTTTGCGAAGTCTCACCGCTGTAACCAGTCTTGTGGCGGTTTGCTTTTGTGGGGTTCCTTCCGGAGCTCAAGAAAAGAGTGTCAAACCCGGAATAAACGACCAATTCAAAAAGCCTGATGTACCCAAGTTTGTGGAACGTTTTGAGGGAGAAAGTCGGGAAGTATTCGACAAGCGTGAAAAGGTGATGGAAGCACTGGCAATCAAGCAGGGAATGGTGATTGCCGATGTAGGGGCAGGCACAGGTTTCTACACGCGTTTATTCGCCCAAGCAGTGGGTGAGCAGGGTAAGGTTTTGGCTGTTGATATTGCCAAAGAATTTTTGGACCACATAAACAAAACAGCAAAAGACCAAAATCTTGTAAACATCACTTCCATATTAGGAAAAGATGTGTCGACGGAATTACCAATCAAGTCAGCCGACTTGGTTTTTGTGTGTGACACATACCATCATTTTGAATACCCAGCCCGCATTTTGGAAAGCATTCACAAAGGCCTTAAGGATGGGGGAAAGTTGGTGATTATTGATTTCGTTCGGGAAGCAGGCACTAGCAGCGATTGGGTCATGGGCCATGTGCGTGCCGGCCAAGGGGTGGTGGAAAAGGAAGTCTGTCAGTCTGGTTTTCGCAAGTTAGAAGAAAAAAAAGGCTTGTTGAAGGAAAACTATTTGATCATTTTTGAAAAAACACTTTCCAAAGCAGATGCAAGCAAGTGATTGAACAATCGCCCAGAGGGTATGGCCTGTCCACCGGTGTCTTTTTGGTGGTAGCCGGCATGGTCGGTGCCGGAATATTAACTTCTTCAGGCTACACCCTGCGTGATACCGCCAACCCGGCAGGGCTGTTACTGCTTTGGGCTGTTGGCGGCCTGATGGCGCTTTGCGGTGCATGGTGCGTGGTGGAGATGGCGACTGCCCTGCCACAGGTAGGCGGGGATTATATTTTTGCCCGAGAGGCTTTTGGACCTGGGGCAGGGATGGTTGCCGGTTGGCTTAGCTTTTTGATTGGTTTTACAGCACCAACGGCAGTAGTTGCCAGATTGGCAGCCAATTACATAGTCAAGCCTTTTTGGGAGCCATTGAGGACGGTAACTCCTGAATCGTTCTATGCCTATTTGGAACCAGGATTGGCAACAGTTTTGATAGTTTGTATTACTTGGGGCCATTGCCTTGGCCATAAGCAAAGTGCCTTGTTGCAAACTGTAACAACCTTAGGGAAAGTATTTGTTTTGTTGGCAATGGTGGTAGCCGCTTTACTTTCCCCACGAATTGATTGGAGCCATTTTGAATCCAGCCATTGGCCGGATCGTTCTGAATGGTCCACATGGGCTGTTGGCCTCATTTATGTGGGTTATGCTTATGCCGGTTGGAATTCGGCAGCCTACATTGCTGGCGAAATTCGGAACCCTGGTAAGCTTTTACCTTGGGCGATTCTTGGTGGATGCATTTTGGTTACCACTCTTTATTTATTGTTAAATTTGGTCTACATCCTTGCCCTTGATCCGGTTGCCATGCGAATGCGGCCGATTGGTGAGGTGGGGCCGGTAGCTGATTTGGCCATGCGCGAACTGTTCGGGCCGGCATTAGCCAATCCGTTGAGTGTTGTTTTGGGCCTTGGTTTGGTCGCCTCGTTGAGTTCTTATTTATTGGCTGGATCCAGATTACCGGTTGCTATGGCTCATGATGGTTTATTTTTTCGAATGGCCGGCCGATTGCATAATACCCGTCAAACCCCGGTTTTTGCCTTATGGATACAGGCTTTTTTGGCAATCGGCTTGTGTTGGTCCGGTAGCTTTCTGCAGATTTTGGATTACACCTCGGTTGGGCTTACCCTCGTGAGCGCCTTGGTGATTTGCAGTATTTTCCCGCTCCGTCGGCGGGTTGATTTGGCCCATGCGATCCGTTGCCCCGGTCACCCCTTGCCTGCGCTAATTTATTTAGGGCTTTCAACATGGACTATTGTCTTCAGCTTGATGGACGGTCAGAAGTTTTTTCCAACCTTGCTCAGTCTTGTAACTGTGATAGTTGTGGTTATTGTTTCGGGTTTCATTTTTTCAACACGGCGAATGGTAGCAAGCAATCCAACTTCAGCAGGACCCGGTAAAGTCCCAGGGCCCTTGTGAAGTACTGTGACTTCCTCAAATTGATGTTAAGTATTTTTGCAACGCTTTGTCGCCACTGATTGTATTCGCAAGGGTTTCCGTGCGGTTTGTGGAAGTCAAGGTCTTAATAATTTAAATTTTAAAAGATGTTATATTAATTAATTTTACTATCAGTATTATTGGCGATTGCCATACTGGATCAGATTCAAGCCATGATGTTTTTGATCACCTCGCCATGAACATCTGTTAGCCGGAAATCGCGCCCGGCATGGCGGTAGGTTAAGCGTTTGTGGTCCATTCCCAAAAGGTGCAAAACGGTGGCATGCAGGTCATGAAAGTGGATCTTGTCTTCTACGCCGTAGTAGCCATATTCGTCTGTTTTGCCGTGGACTAAGCCGCCCCTAACGCCACCACCTGCCAGCCACATGGTGAAAGCTTGTGGGTGGTGATCGCGTCCATCTCTTCCTTGGCCGGCTGGTGTACGACCAAATTCGCCACCCCATAGGACAAGGGTATCGTCGAGTAGTCCCCTGCGATCCAAATCGGTGAGCAGTCCCGCAATTGGCAAATCCACTTCCAAGGCGTTCTTGGTGTGGTCGCCTTTCAGTCCGCCATGCTGGTCCCATTTATAGCTGTGACTGCACTGAATGAAGCGAACTCCCCTTTCAGCAAAACGGCGGGCCATCAGGCAAAGGCGGCCGAAATTTTTTGTTTGAGGGTTGTCAAGTCCGTATAGTTTATGTGTTTCTTCGGTCTCTCGAGAGATGTCCTGCAATTCTGGTGCGGCCGCTTGCATGCGATAAGCGAGTTCGAAGCTTTCGATTCTGCCTTCCAGTGCTAGATCTGGGCCGCTTTCGGCAAGCTTTTCCCGATTCATTTCTTGGATCAAGTCAATTTCTCGGCGCTGAGCAATGCGCGGGGTAGAGCCGGATATGAAGGGTATTGCCACCTTCTCGGCCGGGATGCTGGAAGTACCGAGTGGGGTTCCTTGGTGTGCTGCGGGTAAGAATCCGCTTGACCAGTTATTCACTCCGCCGTGGCTTAAGGATGGGCATAGGGTGACATAGCCTGGTAAATCTTGGTTTTCGGTGCCGAGACCATAGGTTACCCAGCTACCCATACTGGGTCGGATGAAAGTATCACTTCCGGTGTGCAGTTCCAGAAGGGCACCGCCGTGCCGTGAATTGGAGCCATGCATTGCGTTCAACATGCATAATTTGTCAACGTGCTTGGCCACATGGGGAAAAAGTTCGCTGGCCCATAGGCCACTTTGGCCATACTGCCTGAATTTCCATGGGGAGGCGAGGAGGTTGTCCGTTGGGCTTGAGACGATTCTGGGTTTTGCAAAGGGCAGTGGTTTTCCGTCGTCTCGAGTCAGAAGAGGTTTGTAATCAAAGGTGTCCACATGGCTTGGTCCACCATGCATGAACAAGAAGATAACCCTTTTTGCTTTGGGTTTGAAATGCGGCTGCTTGGGTGACAAAGGGCCTTGGGAGTGAATTGCGCCTCTTGATTCCAGTCCCAATAGCCCATGAAGCGCCAAAGCACCGAAACCGGCACTGGCATTTCTCAGCATCTGGCGCCTTGAGGTCATGGTGGGAATCCCTTTGTTGCTAATCCACATGAACGAATTCACTTGAAGCTAGGACAACCCTGCATAAAGCCTGCCACGACTTCAATTCCCGTTCTTTATCATTACCTGAAAGACTGGATCGAAGTTCTTGGTTGAAATGCAGGGCGCGTTGTAATTCACGGGGGGTTGGTTCGCGAATAAATGCTTGCTGATAGATAGTTTCCACCCTTTTTGCATCGGTTGGTACCTTCATCAATTTCGTTGCCCACGATTTTGTTTTGTCATCCATCAATTTGCTGTTGAGTAGTGCCAATGCCTGAGGAGCCACCGTAGTGGGAACCCTTTCGCCGTTTGAGGCGCTGGGATCAGCGAAATCAAAGGCCTGTAAAAATTCATATACCCTTGATCGAACGATGGGGAGATAAACACTGCGTCGGTCTACTTGATAAGGGTCGAACGCCTCGCTGGCGGTGCTTGCCACATAGGAATGGTTAGCAGTCTTCAGAAGTGTGCCACCTGGGGACCGATCCAGGTCACCGGCTACCGCAATGATACTGTCGCGAAGGGCTTCTGCTTCCAAACGGTGGCGGTTAAACCGCCAAAAAAGCGCGTTATCAGGATCTGCCTGATGGGATTTTTCGTCGTAGGCGCAGCTCATTTGATAGGCATTGGCCGAAAGGATCATGCGGTGGAGGGACTTAATTGACCAGCCCTGTTTGACAAATTCCACAGCCAACCAGTCGAGCAAAGGCTGATTGGCGGGTGCCATTCCCAGCCGGCCAAAATTGTCAGGTGTGCGAACCAGTCCCCCGCCAAAATGCCAATACCAAACTCGATTCACGATGACCCGTGCTGTCAATGGATTGTCTGGCTTGGTCATCCATTGGGCCAGTTCCAATCTGCCACTACGGTTATTGTCAATTGGGGACTGTTGATTTCCAGAAATAGCCCTCGGAAAAACCCGCGGCACCTCTTGGCCCAAGGTCAGATAATTGCCGCGGAGGTGAAGTTTCAGGTTGCCGGGTTTGCCTTCTTCCGCCGCCATAGCCATGGCCTCGGGGGGAACCAGTTTTTCAACATTGGCAAAATTTTCCCGCAGCTTTTTCAGTTCGGCTTGTGTGGATTCGCCAAACAAAACATCTGGGTTTTTAGTTGTTGCAAGAGGGCCTTTTTCATCCGATAGCAATTTGGTGAATTTTTCATCATCGTTTTTGTCGATTGTTTTTTCCTTTTTTAGCCAGGCAAGCCATAATTCCACTAAACCAGGGGGCAATTTCTGCTCGCGGGCCGCATCTGGCAAAGAAAGGACCTTCATCACAGTATTGGTTTTGTTTAACTCTTTTCTTGGGACCAAGGCGATTTTGTCTAGGTGAGGGACCGGGCCGTCCCTTTCCACCTTGAGGGTGTGCTTGCCTTTTTTAAGTTGGACATAAGCTTCCATTCCCCATTTCTGGCTTTCGGGTGTCCAAGACCCTGTCACGCTGGCTGTTGCATCAGGCTTCAACAAAACGCCATCCAGAATCAGTCGAATGGGCCTGCTCTCTACTGCGGCATAGCGGATATCGATTTGGTAATTCCCTTCACCTTCGGAAGGAATGTTAAAGTCATACTCCGCCACATTGGGAATTGGGCCGGCGTTATAAACCACGCCAATTCCTTGGCCGTAGGTTGTGAAATCGCGTACCAGATTACCCCGGTCGAATTTTTCAGCCTCCATGATAATCGCACCAGTAGGAGGCTGTTTTCCGTTTTCCATAATTGGTTTTTGCTTGGCGATTGTGCGATTGTTTTCCAAGACCCGCATCGCTGTTTCAAGTGCCAATCGGTTTTTGGCGATATCCTTTGTTAAAAGTGCTTTTTCAGATGCCAATTTTTCATCCAGTTGTTTTTTTGCGGCGGCCAGCTTGGCACCATGCTGGGTTCTTTTCGCCACGATTTCCTGGCCAGAAACCGCCCGTTCGTGCCACATGGCAACTACCTTGAAGTTGGCCATGGTTTTGGTGCTTTTAAAAATGGCGGCTAAGGAGTAATAGTCTGCAATGCTGACCGGGTCGAATTTGTGGTCATGGCAGCGGGCACAGCCGAAAGTCATTCCTAAGAAGGTTTTGCCCAAAGTGTCGAGTTGCTCGTCCACTATGTCCATTTCCATTTTTTGTGGATCGTCTTCTGCCAGCATTTTGGGGC
>Ga0255132_1000028_pt1 | contig 56360 bp, 75 predicted proteins | sample Law_Law_RepA_8d_FD_188551 | JGI IMG/M metagenome (GOLD analysis project Ga0255132, IMG submission 188551) | Freshwater microbial communities from St. Lawrence River, New York, United States - Law_Law_RepA_8d | ecosystem: Environmental > Aquatic > Freshwater > River | place: USA: New York...
TGATGCCGGGTGACAACGTGTCGATCACTGTGAAGCTGATCAACCCCATCGCGATGGAAGAAGGTCTGCGTTTCGCCATCCGCGAAGGTGGCCGTACGGTGGGCGCTGGCGTCGTTGCCAAGATCATCGCCTAATTCTTTTGTGGATCAGTGGCGCAAGGGCTTGGCCCTTGCGCTGCAGCAAGCAAACACTCACCACAAGGAATTGACATGTCATCCAAGCAAAAAATCCGCATTCGCCTGAAGGCGTTTGACTACAAACTGATCGACCAGTCCGCTGCCGAGATCGTTGACACCGCCAAGCGCACTGGCGCGATTGTCAAAGGCCCAGTGCCTTTGCCAACACGCATGAAGCGCTTTGACATCCTGCGTTCACCGCACGTCAACAAGACCAGCCGAGACCAGTTGGAAATCCGCACGCACCAGCGTTTGATGGACATCGTGGACCCCACCGACAAAACCGTGGATGCCCTGATGAAACTCGACCTGCCCGCTGGCGTGGACGTCGAAATCAAGCTGCAGTGATGTGGCTTGGGGTGGCTGAAAAGCCATCCAAAACCTTGAAATATGGCCTGATTTGCCAAAGATGGCGAGTCGGGCTATAATTTCAGGCTCACCTCTATAGGGGTGAGATTTATTAACAGTCTTTCACATACCAAACGTGGCTGCCAATTGAAGTGGGCACGGTGAAAGTTTTGGAGAAAACAATGAGTCTGAGCAACTCCCTCGGGTTGCTGGGCCGCAAGGTGGGCATGATGCGTCTGTTCACTGATGATGGGGATTCCGTTCCTGTCACAGTGCTGGATGTGTCCAACAACCGTGTATCCCAGGTCAAAACCCAAGAGAACGATGGCTATGTCGCCTTGCAGGTGACATTTGGTGCCCGCAAAGCATCGCGCGTGACCAAGCCGATCGCAGGTCACCTGGCCAAGGCCGGTGTTGAAGCTGGCGAAATCATCCAAGAATTCCGCGTGACCGCCGACACGGCTGCCCAGTACGCCGCAGGCGCAGCGGTACCCGTGGCTGCCGTGTTTGCTGTGGGCCAGAAAGTGGACGTGCAAGGCACCTCCATTGGTAAGGGTTTCACCGGCACCATCAAGCGTCACAACTTCAAATCGCAGCGCGCATCGCACGGTAACAGCCGTTCGCACAATGTGCCTGGTTCGATTTCGATGGCGCAAGATCCTGGCCGCGTGTTCCCTGGCAAGAAAATGTCGGGCCACCTCGGTGATGTCACTTGCACCACCCAAAACTTGGCAGTGATTCGCGTTGACGAAGCCCGTGGTCTGTTGATGATCAAAGGCGCCATCCCTGGCTCCAAGGGTGGTTTCGTGACTGTGCGTCCCGCCATCAAAGTCAAAGGAGCGAACTGATGCAGCTCGAACTCCTGAACGACCAAGGTCAAGCCGCTTCCAAAGTGGATGCGCCCGAGACTGTGTTCGGTCGTGAATACAACGAAGCCCTGATTCACCAGATCGTGGTGGCTTATCAGGCCAATGCCCGTCAAGGCACCCGCGCCCAAAAGGACCGTGAACAAGTTCACCACTCCACCAAGAAGCCTTTCAAGCAAAAAGGCACGGGTCGCGCGCGTGCAGGTATGACTTCCTCGCCCCTGTGGCGTGGCGGTGGTCGGATTTTCCCGAACATGCCCGACGAAAACTTCACACAGAAGATCAACAAGAAGATGTACCGTGCCGGTATGGCTTCGATCTTCTCGCAGCTGGCCCGCGAAGGCCGTCTGGCTGTGGTGGATTCCTTCAAGGTCGAGACGCCCAAAACCAAGCAGCTCGCTGCCAAGTTCAAGGCCATGAGTCTCGACAATGTGCTGGTGATCGCTGACGAAGTCGATGAGAACCTGTACTTGGCATCGCGTAACCTGATCAACATCCTGATTGTTGAGCCCCGTTACGCCGATCCCGTGTCTTTGGTGAACTTCAAGAAAGTCCTCGTGACCAAAGGTGCCATGGACAAACTCAAGGAGATGTTCGCATGAGCGCCGTGAAGTTTGACGAAGGTCGTCTGATGTCCGTGCTGGTGGCTCCCATCGTGTCCGAAAAGGCCACCATGGTTGCTGAAAAATCCAACGCCGTGACATTCAAAGTGCTGCAGGACGCTACCAAGCCTGAAATCAAAGCCGCTGTGGAATTGATGTTCAAGGTCGAGGTCAAAGGCGTGTCTGTGGTGAATACCAAAGGCAAGACCAAGCGTTTTGGCAAGACCATTGGCCGTCGCGACAACGTTCGCAAGGCTTATGTCACGCTGCAACCAGGTCAAGAGCTGAACCTGTCCGGGGAGGCCGCGTAATCATGGCTGTCATCAAGATCAAACCCACCTCTCCAGGCCGTCGTGGCGTGGTGAAGGTCACCCGTGACCACCTGCACAAAGGTGAAGGCTATGCGCCGTTGCTGGAACCCCAGCACCAGAAGTCGGGCCGCAACAACAACGGTCACATCACCACACGCCACAAGGGCGGTGGTCACAAGCACCACTACCGCGTGGTGGACTTCAAGCGCAACAAGGATGCCATTCCGGCCAAGGTTGAGCGCATCGAGTACGACCCCAACCGTACTGCGCACATCGCATTGCTGTGCTACGCCGATGGCGAGCGCCGTTACATCATTGCCCCCCGTGGCATTGAAACCGGTGCCACCTTGATGTCGGGCGCTGAAGCGCCGATCCGTGCGGGCAACACCTTGCCGATCCGCAACATCCCTGTGGGTTCGACCATCCACTGCATCGAGCTCAAGCCCGGTGCTGGTGCGCAGATCGCCCGCTCGGCAGGTGCTTCGGCTACGTTGCTGGCGCGCGAAGGCATCTACGCCCAGGTGCGCATGCGCTCCGGTGAAGTTCGCAAGATCCACATCGAGTGCCGTGCAACCATCGGTGAAGTTGCCAACGAAGAACACAGCCTGCGCCAATTGGGCAAGGCCGGTGTCAAGCGCTGGATGGGTATCCGCCCAACGGTTCGTGGCGTGGCCATGAACCCTGTGGATCACCCGCACGGTGGTGGCGAAGGCCGCACCGGCGAAGGCCGTCATGCAGTAGACCCGTGGGGCAACCTCACCAAGGGCTACCGTACCCGCAACAACAAGCGCACACAGGTCATGATCGTGTCGCGTCGCAAGAAGTAAGGGTTAGACAATGACACGCTCTCTCAAAAAGGGTCCATTCGTTGACCACCACTTGTTGGCCAAGGTTGAAAAAGCCGTTGCCACCAAAGACAAAAAGCCTGTCAAGACATGGTCGCGTCGCTCCATGGTTTTGCCCGATTTCATCGGACTGACCATCGCCGTTCACAACGGCAAGCAACACGTTCCGGTGTATGTGACCGACCAGATGGTGGGTCACAAATTGGGCGAATTCGCATTGACCCGCACATTCAAGGGTCACCCTGCGGACAAAAAAGTCCAGAAGAAATAAGGAAAGACCATGGAAACACGTGCAGTCCTCCGGGGCGTCCGTTTGTCGGTCGATAAAGGCCGCCTGGTCGCCGATTTGATCCGCGGGAAAAAAGTGGATCAAGCTCTGAACATCCTGACCTTCACGCAGAAAAAAGCTGCGGGCATCGTCAAGAAGGTTCTGGAGTCCGCCATCGCCAACGCTGAGCACAACGATGGTGCCGATATCGACGAATTGAAGGTGAAAACCATCTACGTCGAACAAGGCGCCACACTCAAGCGTTTTACCGCCCGCGCCAAAGGCCGTGGCAACCGTATCAGCAAGCCCACATGCCATGTGTATGTGACGGTCGGCAACTGAGCTAGGGAAGAAACATGGGACAAAAAATCCATCCTACCGGCTTTCGTTTGGCCGTCAGCCGTAACTGGTCCAGCCGCTGGTATGCCAGCAACAAGGACTTCGCCGGCATGCTCGCCGAAGACATCAAGGTCCGTGATTACCTCAAGGCCAAGCTCAAGAATGCAGCGGTTTCCCGCGTGCTGATCGAGCGTCCCGCCAAGAGCGCCCGCATCACCATCTTCTCGGCGCGTCCGGGTGTGGTGATCGGTAAAAAGGGCGAGGACATCGAGTTGCTCAAGAAAGAACTCGCAGTCCGCATGGGCGTGCCTGTCGCGGTGAATATCGAAGAAGTGCGCAAGCCTGAAATCGATGCGCAACTGATCGCCGACAGCATCACCCAGCAGCTCGAAAAGCGCATCATGTTCCGCCGCGCCATGAAGCGCGCCATGCAAAACGCCATGCGTCTGGGTGCCCAAGGCATCAAGATCATGTCGGCTGGCCGTCTGAATGGCATCGAAATTGCGCGTACAGAGTGGTACCGCGAAGGCCGTGTGCCTTTGCACACCCTGCGCGCTGACATCGATTACGCCACCTCGGAAGCCAAGACCACCTATGGCGTCATCGGCGTCAAGGTCTGGGTCTACAAGGGCGACACCTTGGGCCGCAACGATGCACCCGCTTTGGCTGAACCTCGCGCCGAAGAAGAGCGCCGCCCACGCGGCCCACGCCGTGATGCCCGTCCTGGTGAGCGCCCCGCAGGCGATCGCCGTGGTGGCCCACGTCGCCCCGCAGGCACCAACACAGCACCCACCGACGGCAGCGACAAGCCTGCCGGCGCGGGTGGTGATGCCAAACCCGCCGTTAAGCGCGTTCGCACAGTCGCCGCGCCAGCTGCAGCAGCTGACGGTCAATAAGGAGTAACAACATGCTGCAACCTGCTCGCAGAAAGTTCCGCAAGGAACAGAAAGGCCGCAACACCGGCATCGCTACCCGTGGCAACACGGTGGCCTTCGGTGATTTCGGTCTGAAGTCCACAGACCGCGGCCGTCTGACGGCCCGCCAGATTGAATCCGCACGTCGTGCGATTTCTCGTCACGTCAAGCGTGGCGGTCGCATCTGGATTCGTGTGTTCCCCGACAAGCCGATCTCCACCAAGCCTGCTGAAGTGCGTATGGGTAACGGTAAAGGTAACCCCGAATACTATGTGGCTGAAATCCAACCCGGCAAGGTGCTCTACGAAATCGTGGGTGTGCCCGAAGAGTTGGCCCGTGAAGCCTTCAAATTGGCCGCTGCCAAGTTGCCCTTGCGCACCACATTTGTGGCGCGCATGATTGGCCAATAATTCAGGAGAAAAAGAAATGAACGCTGCTGAATTGCGCCAAAAAGACGTTGCCGGTGTCAAAGAAGAAATCAAAGCGCTGCAAAAAGCCCACTTTGGCCTTCGTATGCAAAAAGCCACGCAACAACTCGGCAACACCGGAACGCTGAGCCAGACTCGCCGTGCCATCGCCCGTGCCAAAACCATTCTTGCTCAAAAGCAAGCCGCCAAGTAAGGAGTGACCATGACGGAAGCTAAAACATCCCTCAAGCGCACCTTGATTGGCAAGGTGGTCAGCGACAAGCGCTCCAAGACCGTGACTGTGCTGGTCGAGCGCCGTGTGAAACACGCCCTCTACGGCAAGATCGTTGCCAAGTCGAGCAAATACCATGCGCACGACGAAACTGGCCAATACCATCTGGGCGATACCATTGAAATCACGGAAAGCCGCCCGATTTCGAAGACCAAGAACTGGGTGGCAACTCGCCTGGTTCAGAAAGCTGCTGCTGTGTAAGCCCAAAAGGCTGACTTCAGCAAACTTTCAAGAAACGACCCACAATGGTGGGTCGTTTTTTTTTACTTGGCCATATGGCCGCATTACCCGAGAGGAGATTCAGATGATCAAAGTCGGAGACAAATTGCCCGCCGCCACACTGACAGAGTTTGTTGAAGTGGAAGGCAACGGTTGCAGCATCGGCCCTAACCCTGTCGATGTGGCCAAGGCCGCTGCAGGCAAAACGATCGCCCTGTTTGCCTTGCCAGGTGCCTTTACACCCACCTGCTCAGCCAAGCATGTGCCCGGCTATGTCGAGCATCACGATGCCTTGAAGGCTGCAGGCGTGGACGAAATCTGGTGTGTCAGTGTGAACGACGCCTTTGTCATGGGCGCATGGGCGCGTGATCAGAAGACCGGCTCCAAAGTGCGCATGCTGGGCGACGGCAGTGCCGACTTCAGCAAAGCCACCGGCTTGACGCTGGATCTGACGGCGCGTGGCATGGGCCTGCGCAGCAACCGCTACTCGATGTTGGTCAAGGACGGCACGGTGACAGCGCTGAACGTCGAGGGACCCGGCAAATTTGAGGTCAGCGATGCAGCCACATTGCTGGCACAGGTCAAAGGCTGAACAGGCGGCAAAACCAAAAAAGGGACCTAGGGGTCCCTTTTTTTATGGATCAGGCGTCGCGGGCAATGGTTGCGATGCTTGAGCGCCTCAGTCGATGTCGGCCTTCAGATAGTGGGCGCCCGCGTGGGGGTTGTGGTAGTAAGGGGGAATTTCGTAGAACCCCAGATCTTCGTAGAGGGCGCGAGCCGACTCCATGTCATCCAAGGTGTCCAGCAACACGCAGCTGTAATTGGCATGGCGTGCGGCATCCAAAATGGCCTCTGTCAACAGGCGACCCAGGCCTTGACCCCGATAAGAGGAGCGCACATACAAGCGCTTCATTTCAGCGGCATTGGCGTAATCCGAAGCATCCAGGGGCCGCAGGGCGCAACACCCGGCGAGCTGACCATCTACCCATGCCAACAGCAATGCGCCTCGGGGTGCACCGTATTCGCCCGGCAAATCAGCCAACTCACGATCGAAATCCTGAAAACACAAGTCCACTTGAAGTGTGGACGCATATTCCAGAAAAATCGCGCGGGTATGGGCCCAGTCTTCATCGCTGGTGGGGGTGCGCAACAAAACCGAAGGCAATGGAGGTGGCGGGGCCAAGGACATCATCCGAAGTCAAAACCAGAGTGTAAGCGGGGACTCAGGGTGCGATCGAAACCAGCCCATAGACGGCCAAAGCCGACAACAAAAAAACCACAAGCGCCAACAGACGTTGAGGGGCATCGTCCCGTGAAGGGGTCACAAGCTGTGGCAGGGATTTGTCACCATGCACCATCGCAGGCACCAAGGAGAGCTTCTTTTTGAAGCGGTACCAAATCAGCGCCGCCAGGTGCAGGGCCACGAGGAGCACGATCAGAGACTGGCCCCAATCCTTGTGCCAGGACGTGGCCCAGTTCACCCACCGAGCGGGCACCAGAAAGGACAGGGGGCCCGTATTCGAAATCTCATCATCGCTGATCAGTCCGCTGGCCACCTGAAGGGCCAGCATGCACAGCAAGCCAAGCACCGACCAGGAGCCCAAGGGGTTGTGGCCAATCCAATGGTCTGAAGCAATGCGCCCCTTCAGGTAGGCGAAGACCTGGGCCGGGCGCAAAGGCAATTGTGCCCAGCGCGACCAATGGCCACCGACCAAGCCCCAGGCCAGTCTGAAGAGCAGCAGGGTCAAGACCGTGAAACCAAAGCGAAAGTGCCAGACCATCGCAGGGCCACCCCATTCGGCCGTGATGAACAAGCCGGCCACACAAATGGCCAAAGCCCAATGGAATAAGCGGGTGGGTAAATCCCAGACACGGACGGTGACCATAAACACTTTCAAAGGTGCAGACAAAGCGAAATTATGCGAGACTGCATCAGCATAAACCTTGTGTATGCGTTTCAACTGATTGGAGTCAAAGATGAAAAAGACATTGAGCACCATCGCCACCTTGTTGGCCATTTCGTGCGCCGTGCCGGCGCAGGCACAGTTTGCCAAGCCAGAAGATGCCATCAAATACCGCAAGGCCAGTTTCAATGTGATGGCCGCGCATTTTGGCCGTCTCGGTGCCATGGCCAACGGGCGCGCGCCCTACGACGCCAAAGCCGCCGTTGAAAACGCCGAAGTGGTCTCTGTCATGGCCAAGTTGCCTTGGGCGGCATTTGGTGAAGGCACCGACAAAGGCGAGACACGGTCCAAACCCGAAATCTGGAAAGAATCGGCCAAGTTCAAGGATGCCACAGACAAAATGCAAGCCGAAATGGTGAAGCTCAACACTGCAGCCAAAGCCGGCAACATCGATGCCCTGAAGGTGGCTTTCGGGCCAGCGGCAGCTTCATGCAAGGCCTGCCACGACGCATTCCGCAAGGATTGAGTGCTGCCTGACAGGCCAGCGTGCCCCGTGCACCAGGTCTGTAAGCTCAGGACTCGGCCAGCAGTTTCTCGATCAGTTGGTGCAGTTCAGCAAAGTTGGGTGTGCCCACAAAGCGTTTGATGATTTCACCGCGTTTGTTGACCAGGAATGTGGTGGGTGTCAGTTGCACATCGCCCCAATCCTTGGCCAGCACGCCCGTGTTGTCGATGGCCACCTTGAACGGCAACTGCCGTGTCTGGGCGAAGTTGACCACATAACTGGGCGGGTCATAGCGCATGGCCACCGCCACGGTTTCGTAACCCCGTTCCCTGTACGTGTTGTAAGTGGCCACCAAGTCGGGCATTTCTGCCACACAGGAGGTGCAACTGGTGGCCCAGAAATTGATCAAGGTGACCTTGCCTTGGAGTTGGCGTGACGTCAGCGTGCTGCCATCGAGCAGTACAAAAGAAGATTCCGGCGCGCGCTCGTTGGCGCATCCCCACAGCGACAGGCACAGTGCCACACCGATCCTGACATTCAAGGTACGGCGACTGGTTGATTGCAAATGCTGAGTGTGCGGGGTCATCGTGAGAGTTTAAATCGAGCCACAAATCCGCAGGCCAATGGGCATTCGGGTCGAAAGCGCTTCAGATGATGCCTTTGCATCGCAAGCCCTCTTGCTGCTCGGCATCCAGACCGAGCACTTCGCCGAGCACCTGTGCGGTGTGCTGCCCCAACATGGGCGGAGGAAAATCCTGGCGAACAGGAGTCTTGCTCATCTTGATGGGGCTGGCCACCAGCTTCAGCGCTGGATTGATGGGGTGTTGCCAGGTTTGCACCATGCCCCGTGCCTGAACTTGCGGGTCGACAAACACCTCGCCCAGGGTGTTGATCGCACCGCAGGGCACTTTCGCTGCTTCCAGGGCGGCCAGCCAGTCGGCTTTGGTGCGGGTTTTCAGGATGTCTTCCAGCACCGGGACCAGGCGGTCACGGTGGCGCACTCGGTCGGCGTTCAGGGCGTAGCGCGGGTCCTGTGCCAGATCGGGACGCCCCGCCACGGCGCAAAACTTGGCAAATTGTCCATCGTTGCCCACGGCCAGAATCAGGTGGTCACGCGCACCGGGTGCAGCGCCCTCGGCAGACCTGACTTCGAAGACCTGGTAGGGCACGATGTTCTGGTGGGCATTGCCTGCTCGGCCCGGCACTTTGCCATTGACCAGGTAGTTGGAGCCCAAATTGGCCAACATGGCGACTTGCGTATCGAGCAGGGCCATGTCCACCCATTGGCCTTCGCCGGTGCGATCGACGTGTCGCAGTGCCGCCAGGATGGCCGCCGTGGCGTACAGGCCCGTGAACAGGTCGGCCACGGCCACACCCACCTTTTGGGGCCCGCCGCCCAGATCGTCGCGTTCGCCGGTCACGCTCATCAAGCCACCCATGCCCTGCACGGCATAGTCGTAACCTGCCCGCTCGCGGTAAGGACCGGTCTGGCCAAAACCGGTCACGCTGCAATACACCAGTCGGGGGTTCAGCGCGCTCAGGCTGGCGTAATCCAGACCGTAACGGGCCATGTCGCCCACCTTGAAATTCTCCACAAACACATCACAGTGTTGGACCAGGTCGCGGATCAGGGTCTGGCCTTCGGGCCGGGCAATGTCACAGGTCACAGACCGCTTGTTGCGGTTGGCTCCCAGGTAATAGGCGGCCTCGGCCGTGTCCTGGCCTTGGGCGTCCTTCAGGAAGGGTGGCCCCCAAGAGCGGGTGTCGTCCCCAGTGCCGGGGCGTTCGATCTTGATCACATCGGCGCCCAGATCGGCCAGGGTCTGGGTGCACCAAGGGCCCGCCAGAACGCGGGAAAGGTCAAGAACGCGGATGCCATCGAGTGAATTCATGGGCCACATTGTCGCCAAAAGCCAATGGGGCTGCTGATCGGGATAATCACCCCATGCGAACCCATCCATCGGCCCTGGTGGCCGGCCTTTCATTGGCCATGACCTTGAGCGCTTGCAGCCCTGACCAGAACTGGCGCGACATAGCCCTGGAGGGCAGCGCCCTGAAAGTCCAATTGCCCTGCAAACCCGACCGCACGACCCGCAGCGTGCCCCTGGGTGGCGTGCCGGTGGACCTGCACATGGTGGGTTGCGAAAGCGGCACCGCCATGGTGGCGGTGATGAGCGCCGCCCTGCCCGCCGGGGTCGATGCCAGTGCAGTGATGGCCTCTTGGCAAAAGGCCACCTTGGACAATGCCCGTGTGGCCCAACCGCTTGAGCACGGACAGCAGCAAACCTGGCATCGGCCTGGCCACCTGCCGCTGAATGCGTCCGTCAGGGTGCAGGCCCGGGCACAGGGCGCCCAAGGCCAAACCCTGAACATGGACGCCGTGTGGGGCGCCGTGCCCGAGGGCGAGAAAGTGCGGCTGGTCCATGCCGTGGTGTACGACGCCCAAAAATCGCCCACCTTGGCCAACACCTTGTTTGACGGAATCAAGCCATGAACACCGCCACCCTGACCCCGGGCACCGCGCCCCACCCCGACCAGCTGCCGCGTCACATGGCCGTGGTGGTGTTTCTGGCCTTTGCGCTGGCGTATTTTTTTTCGGCCCTGGTGCGGGCCATCACCGCCACCTTGTCGCCCACCTTGACCACCGAGTTCAATCTGAGTGCGCAACACCTGGGTTTGCTGGCGGGCGGTTACTTTCTGGGCTTTTCATTGACCCAGTTGCCCTTGGGCCGGTGGCTGGACAAGCACGGGCCCAAAAAAGTCATCCTGGCTTTTTTGACCTTCGCGGTATTGGGCTGTCTGGCTTTCGCATGGGCGGACAGCTTTCATGGCTTGCTGGCCGCGCGCTTGCTGTGCGGGATGGGTGTGAGTGCCTGCCTGATGGCGCCGCTCACCGGTTACCGGCGCTGGTTTGATGCCAATACCCAGCTGCGCACCAATTCGTGGATGCTGATGACCGGGTCCTTGGGCATGCTGGCCGCCACCTTGCCGGTGCAATGGCTCATGCCCATTTGGGGGTGGCGTGCCTTGTTCGTGATGCTGGGCGTGATGGTGGCGATCGCGATGCTGTTGATCGCGCTGTTGGTTCCGGTCTGGCAACAGGCACCAAGCACAGTGGATGCCTCCAAAAGTCCAAGCGATGACGATGGCAGCTACCGGGAAATCTGGCGCAGTGCCTATTTCTGGCGCATGACACCGATCGGCTTTTTCAGCTATGGCGGCATGATCGCGATTCAGACCCTTTGGGCCGGTCCGTGGATGACCCAGGTGGCGGGCTGGACAGCGGCTGAGGCCGCTTCGGGTTTGTTCCTGATCAACTTGGCCATGCTGGTGACGTTCTGGCTTTGGGGTCTGATCACGCCGGGTCTGGTGCGGCGTGGCATTCCCGTCGAGCAGCTGATTGGCTGGGGCTTGCCTTCGAGTTTTCTCGTGATTGGTGCGCTCGTCTGGTTGGGGCCTGCTGTGGGTTCGGCCGCAGCGTTGGGCATGGCCTTGTACTGTGTCAGCAGCACTTTTGTGGCTTTGGCGCAACCCGCGGTGGGCATGGCTTTCCCCTCGCACCTGGCCGGCAGGGCCTTGTCGGCTTACAACCTGGTGATTTTTGCAGGCGTCTTTGTGGTGCAGTGGGGCATTGGTTTGCTGGTCGATGCCGGGCGCGGACTGGGCCTGTCCAATCCGCAGGCCTACCAGATGGCGCTGGCCTGCTTTGGTGTCAGTTCAATGGCTTCCTGGGTGTTCTTTGTCGTCAAAAAGCCGTCCCAGCGTCGATAATCAGACCCATCATGATCGGCATCCTCATCATCGCCCATGCACCTTTGGCCACGGCCTTGCGCGAATGTGCGCTGCACGTGTTTCCGGATTGCGCGGCTGGCGTGCTGGCGCTGGACATCCAGGCCCAGGACGCCCCCGAAGACAGCCTGCTGCGCGCGCGTGCTGCGATGGCCGAGCTGGGCACGTCTGACGTCCTGCTCCTGAGCGATGTTTTTGGTGCCACGCCTTGTAACGTGGCCCAGCAATTGGGTGATGGCCTGAACACGCGCCTGGTGGCCGGTGTCAATTTGCCCATGCTTTTGCGCAGCGTGTGCTACCGACATGAAAACCTGGAAACCCTGGCCACACGCGCCCATGCAGGGGGCACCCAGGGCGTCATGCCCGTGGGCAGCACCGCACCCCAAAACCAAACCGGACAGCCACATGCCCCAAGCCACCGTGACCATCAGCAATAAACTGGGTTTGCACGCCCGGGCCTCGGCCAAACTGACCAAATTGGCCGGCAGTTTTCCGTGCGAGGTCTGGATGAGCAAGGGAGATCGTCGCATCAATGCCAAAAGCATCATGGGCGTCATGATGCTGGCCGCAGGCCTGGGCAGCGAGGTGGTGCTGGACACCCAGGGTGAGCAAGATGCCGAGGCCTTGGCGGCTTTGCTGGCCCTGATCCATGACAAATTCGGTGAAGGCGAATAAGCCATGACCTTCAGTATCCATGGCTTGGCGGTGGCACGAGGCATTGCCATCGGGCGTGCGGTTTTGGTGGCCTCCAGCCGTGTTGACGTTGCGCACTATTTTGTGAGCCCCGAACAAGTCGGCTCCGAAATCATGCGCTTGCGTGTGGCCCGTGATGCGGTTGTGGATGAACTTCAGCGGCTGCAAAAGGACATGCCCAAAGACGCACCGCATGAACTCGTGGCTTTGCTTGATGTGCACCTGATGTTGTTGCAGGACGAGGAGCTGACGGCAGGGGTGGTTCACTGGATCAAAACGCGCTATTACAACGCTGAGTGGGCCCTCACCAGCCAGCTTGAGATCGTTGTGCGCCAGTTCGAGGAAATGCAAGACCCTTATCTGCGCGAGCGCAAGGCCGACATGGAGCAGGTGGGTGAACGGGTGCTGCATTGCCTCAAAGGCACCGGGCCCATCGTGGCACAAGCCAAGCGGCCACAGCGGCCCCAGCAGGAGCTGCAACTCGGAGACACCGACGTGCCACTGGTGCTGGTGGCACACGACCTGTCACCCGCCGACATGCTGCAATTCAAACAAAGCGTGTTCACCGGCTTCGTGACCGATGTGGGGGGCAAGACTTCGCACACCGCCATCGTGGCGCGCAGCCTGGACATCCCGGCCGTGGTGGGCGCCCGCACCGCCAGCCAATTGGTCAAGCAAGACGACTGGGTCATCATCGACGGCGATGCGGGGGTCGTCATCGTGGACCCCTCGCCCATCATTCTCGCGGACTACGGTTTCAAGCAACGCCAGGGGGAACTCGAGCGTGAACGGCTGGCCCGTTTGCGTCACACCCCTTCCGTCACGCTCGATGGGCAAAAAATCGAGCTGCTGGCCAACATCGAGATGCCCGAAGACACCCAGGCGGCCATCACAGCCGGCGCAGTCGGCGTGGGCTTGTTCCGAAGTGAGTTTCTGTTCATGGGCCGCCAGGGCCATTTGCCCGATGAAGAGGAGCAGTACCTGGCCTACCGCCGGGCGGTGGATGGCATGAATGGTTTGCCCGTCACCATCCGCACGGTGGACGTGGGGGCCGATAAACCCCTGGACGAAGCACGACACGATGCCGCACACCTGAACCCTGCCTTGGGTTTGCGTGCCATCCGCTGGAGTTTGGCCGATCCAGCCATGTTCCTGACGCAATTGCGGGCGATTTTGCGGGCCGCCACGCACGGGCAGGTCAACTTGCTGATTCCCATGCTCGCCCACGGCAGCGAGATTCGCCAAACCCTGGCCTTGATCGCCCAAGCCCGTGACGAGCTGGACCGCCGTGGCGTCCCGCACGGCCCGGTACGTTTGGGCGCGATGATTGAAATTCCTGCGGCAGCCTTGTCGCTTCGCTTGTTCCTTAGGCATTTCGACTTTTTGTCCATTGGCACCAACGACCTGATCCAGTACACCCTGGCCATCGACCGGGCCGATGAATCGGTGGCCCATTTGTACGATCCGCTGCACCCGGCGGTGTTGCGCTTGGTCGCCGACACCATTGCCGAATCTCAGCGACAAGGCAAGGCGGTGTCGGTCTGTGGCGAGATGGCGGGCGATGTGGCCATGACGCGTTTGCTTTTGGGTCTGGGCTTGCGCAGCTTTTCCATGCACCCCTCGCAAATCCTGTCGGTCAAGCAGCAGGTGCTGAGGTCAGACTGCGCCAAGCTGGCCCCTTGGGCCCGGGAGGTGCTGGATTCGGAGGATCCGGCAAGCCGCCTCGGAAGTTGATGGTCAGACCGGGTTGAGTTTGTCCTGTGTGCGGGTCGCGAAATCGCTGGCGTCGTGCCGCTCGTGCAGTTGGGTCCCGGGCGGCCCAATGACCCGGTTGACCATGCGGCCGCGTTGCACGGCGGGTCGTTTGGCCAATTCATCGGCCCATCGGACCACGTGTTCGTATTCGTGCACCTGCAAGAACTCACCGGCTTCGTACATGCTGCCCTTGGCCATGCCGCCATACCAAGGCCAGATGGCCATGTCGGCGATGGTGTAGTCATCGCCCGCGATGTAGCGGCTCTCGGCCAAGCGTCGGTTGAGCACGTCCATTTCGCGTTTGACTTCCATGGCAAAGCGGTCAATCGCGTATTCGATCTTGACCGGGGCATAGGCATAAAAGTGACCAAAGCCACCACCCAAATAGGGGGCGCTGCCCATTTGCCAGAACAGCCATGACAGGCACTCTGCGCGGCGTGCGGGCTCGCTTGGCACAAAGGCGCCGAACTTCTCGGCCAGGTAAAGCAGGATCGCCCCGGACTCGAACACGCGCACAGGCTGCGTGCCGCTGCAGTCCAGCAGGGCGGGAATTTTCGAGTTCGGGTTCACGCCCACAAAGCCGCTGCCAAACTGCTGCCCCTCCTGAATGCGGATGAGCCAGGCATCGTACTCGGCACCCGCATGGCCCAGTGCCAGCAACTCTTCCAGCATGACCGTGACCTTGACACCGTTGGGGGTGCCCAGTGAATACAGCTGCAGCGGATGCTTGCCGCGTGGCAGTTCCTCCTCGTGCGTGGCCCCGGCGATGGGACGGTTGATGTTGGCAAAACGTCCGCCATTGGCTTTGTTCCAGACCCAGACTTTGGGCGGGGTGTAAGGTGTGGCGTCAGACATGTGTACCTCTTGGGGGAGTGCAGTTGGCAAACAAAAGTGCCCTGAAGTTCAGGTGCGGTGCGGGTTTACCTGCTGCTATCGGTCAGGCCTGCGGCATGTGCCTGTTGGTCAGCGTGGTAGCTGCTGCGCACCATGGCGCCAACGGCTGCATGCGAAAACCCCATCTCGTATGCCTTGGCTTCGAACATCTTGAAAGTGTCGGGGTGTACATAGCGGCGCACAGGCAGGTGGCTGTTGCTGGGAGCGAGGTACTGGCCGATGGTCAGCATCTCGATGTGGTGTGCCCGCATATCGCGCATCACGTCCAGAATCTCTTCATCGGTTTCGCCGAGGCCCACCATCAGACCGCTTTTGGTGGGCACGTGGGGGAAAAGCGCCTTGAACTTCTTCAACAAGTTCAGCGAGAACTGGTAGTCCGAGCCTGGGCGTGCTTCCTTGTACAGGCGTGGCACGGTTTCCATGTTGTGGTTCATCACGTCGGGCGGGGCGGCCTTCAGGATCTCCAGGGCGCGGTCGTCGCGCCCCCGGAAGTCGGGCACCAGCACTTCGATCTGGGTCCCTGGCGAGAGTTCGCGGGTTTTGCGTATGCATTCCACAAAGTGAGCGGCCCCGCCGTCGCGCAGGTCATCGCGGTCCACGCTGGTGATGACCACGTAGTTGAGTTGGAGCTGGGCAATGGTCTTGGCCAGGTTGTCGGGTTCGTGCACATCCAGCGGGTCGGGGCGGCCGTGGCCCACGTCGCAAAACGGGCAGCGACGCGTGCATTTGTCGCCCATGATCATGAAAGTCGCGGTGCCCTTGCCGAAACATTCGCCGATGTTGGGGCAACTGGCTTCTTCGCACACCGTCACCAGTTTGTTGGCCCGAAGCACATCCTTGATTTCGTAAAAACGGGTGGTGGGCGAGCCGGCCTTGACGCGGATCCACTCGGGCTTTTTCAGCACCTCGGCCGGCTCGACCTTGACGGGGATGCGCGAGAGCTTGGCCGCTGCTTTTTGTTTGGCCATGGGGTCGTAGTTTTCAACGCTTTGCACGTCGCGGACCACTTGGCGTTCGGAGGGGGTGTTGCTCATGGTTTGCTTTCGATGGCTGCCGCCGCATTGTCAGCGCAACCGTTGGTCATAAACGGGCAGCCAATTGGGCCGCCAGCACCTGGGCCGCATCGTCCCAGCTGGTTTGGACTCCGATTGTAGAAAGGTCGACGGTTTTCAGTCCGGCATAGCCACAGGGGTTGATGCGGTCAAAGGGCTCGAGGTCCATCGCCACGTTGAGTGCAGCCCCATGGTAAGTGCAGTGGCGGCTGACCTTGATGCCCAAGGCGCTGATCTTGCCCAGTCCTTTGAACGGGTCGCTGGCCAGGGCAGGACCCACCAGGGCCGCATGGCTGAAGGGGTCGTCCAGACGAACATAAATGCCCGGCGCACCCGCCACCCGGTGACCGGTCACGCCAAAATGGGCCAAGGTCCGGATGACCGATTCCTCCAGCTTGAAGACATACTCTTTCACGTAATACCCGGCCCGCTGCAGGTTGACCAGCGGATAGGCCATCACTTGCCCGGGGCCGTGGAAGGTGACTTGTCCGCCCCGGTTGGTGGGCACCACCGGAATGTCTCCGGGCATGAGCAGGTGACTGGCCAGTCCGGCCAGACCTTGGGTGAAGACGGGGGGGTGTTCGCAAAGCCAGAGCTCGTTGGGCGTCCCGGGCTCGCGGGTGGCCGTGAAGGCCTGCATGGCCTCGTAGGTGGCCAGGTAATCGACCCGTCCGAGCAGCCGGATGTCCATGCTCAAAGCACGATTTTGACCATCGGGTGCGAGGTCAGGGCACGGTACAGGTCGTCGAGTTGTTCGCGACTGGTGGCGGTGATGCTGAGCGTCACGCCCAAGTAGTTGCCGCCTTTGCTGGGGCGCAGCTCAATGGTGCTGGCGTCAAAGCCAGGGTCAAATTGCTGGGCCACTTGGCACATGGCCTCGGCAAAGCCATCGACCATGGCGCCCATCACCTTGATGGGAAATACCGAGGGGTACTCGATCAGGCTGTCTTTGCGCGGGTCGGAGCCGGCCGGTGGAGTGATGGAGGCGCTCATGAAGTGTTCCCTTGTGCTTGCAAGCTTAACGCCAGACCACCACGGCCAGAACGGCCAGCCAGCCCAGCACGAAATTGGTCAGCACGAAGATGTGAATTTGCCCCAAGGCCTGGCCTGCTGCGGGCCACTCCGATGCCCCGACGGCCCTTTTCAGGCGGCGAAAGGGCGCAAACCAGATGTGGGCAAAAATCAGGCACATGACTAAGCCCAGGCCCGACATGGCGTGCCAGCCTTTGGGGGCGAGTTTCATATCGCTCATGGCCAGCATCCAAAACCCCGAGGCCAGGATCAGGGCAATCGAGCCCCAGACCATGGCAAAAAAGCGGGTCAACACGCCGCACATCAGGCCCAGACGCTCGGGCGGGGCCATGCGGGCGATCACCACCGGGCGAAGCGCCAGAATCACCAAGGTCATGCCGCCCATCCAGACGATGGCGGCTGCGAGGTGAAAAAACTTGATCCATTCGTACATAAACCCTTTCGATGATGTTTTGCGTGGCGAGCCATCAACCCATAACCCCGTTCACATTGTCGCTCTTGCACGCACAAATTCACAGTTTGAAGGGCCTTCTCGTGATGGTTGTTTTGGTCGGGCACTGGTTTCTACGTATAATCTAGAGCTTTGCAGGAATTACCGTGTTGTTCGTAACTTCGGTGTAATTTGAAATGGTCAAAATCGCCACGGTGCCCGATAAAGGCAATTCGGCCAACACAACAAATCCTGCAGAAGAAGGTTTTGACGCTGAATTCAAGCCCTTGACCGCGGAAGAGGCGCAAGCTTGGAGGCAGCGAAACCGGGCTGTTTCGCCTTGGCATGTGTTGGCTTTGCAGGTGTTTGTCGGTGCCCTGTTGGCTGTCCTGATCGGTCTGATCGGTGGGCAGTCTCATTTGGCGGTATCGGCAGCATGGGGCACTTTGGCGGTGGTGGTGCCGGCGGTTGTGTTTGTTCGGGCCATGAGCCGGCAAATGCGACCCACCCAATCTGGCTCTGCTTTGCTTGGGTTTTTTGTGTGGGAGTTGGTCAAGATCCTGTTGACCGTGGCGTTGCTTCTGGTGGCGCCCATTGTGATTTCGGATTTGAACTGGTTTGCTTTGGTAGCCGGTTTTGTGGTGACGATCAAGGTTTACTGGCTGGCCATGTGGCTGGGCTGGATGAAGCCAAAATCGAAGTCGAACATTTAATGAACGGATTGTTGATTTATGTCTGCTGAAAACGCTGGCGCACATGCCCCAACGGCTGGTGAGTACATCCAGCACCATCTGCAACACCTTCAAATGAACTTTTCATTTGAAGGGGTCAAGCAAACGAACATCGTTGACTTCAGTCTGTTCAACCTGGACTCGGTCTTTTTCTCTGTGGTTCTGGGCGTGTTGGGCTGTTTCTTCCTGTGGTCGGCGGCCCGCAAGGCGACGTCGGGTGTGCCCGGTCGCTTCCAGGCAGCGGTCGAAATCCTGTCCGAAATGGTGGAAAACCAGGCCAAGGGCGTGATCCACAACGCCCAGAGCCGCAAGCTGGTTTCGCCTCTGGCATTGACCGTTTTCGTCTGGATCTTCCTGATGAACGCCATGGACATGCTGCCTGTGGACCTGCTTCCTGCAGCCTGGCATGCCGCTGGCCCAGCCTTGGGCTTCAAGGATTACATGCGCGTGGTGCCCACAGCCGACTTGTCCACCACCTTGGGTCTGTCCTGTTCTGTGTTGCTCATCTGCCTTTTCTACAACATCAAGATCAAGGGCTTGGGCGGTTGGTCGCACGAACTGGTGGCCGCACCTTTTGGTGACCATTGGCTGCTGTACCCCATCAACTTCTTGATGCAGATGATCGAATATCTGGCCAAGACGGTCTCGCATGGCATGCGACTGTTTGGCAACATGTTTGCGGGTGAGTTGGTGTTCATGTTGATTGCCCTCATGGGTGGCGGCTGGGCATTGTCAACCACGGGCGTGGGTCTGGCCATCGGCCATGTCATAGCCGGCACTGTGTGGACGCTGTTCCACATCTTGGTCATCACCTTGCAAGCCTTCATCTTTATGATGTTGACCTTGGTCTACACAGGCCAGGCGCACGATGCACATTGATGACAATTTTTTCTCTTTCCCTGTTTCTTTTTTCCACTAACTTTTAGGAGCTTCTCATGGAAAACATTCTCGGCCTGGTGGCATTGGCTTGCGGTTTGATCGTTGGCTTGGGTGCCTTGGGTGCCTCGGTTGGCATCGGCATGATGGGTGGCAAATTCCTCGAATCCGGCGCACGTCAGCCAGAGTTGATGAACGAACTGCAGACCAAAATGTTCTTGTTGGCAGGTCTGATCGACGCTGCGTTCCTGATTGGTGTGGCCATCGCTTTGCTGTTTGCCTTCGCCAACCCCTTCGTTCTGAAGTAATCCACGTACCTCTTCCAACAGAAGAAGGATCCAACCGTGAACATTAACGCTACTCTGTTCATTCAGATGATCGTTTTTGCGATTCTGGTGTGGTTCACGATGAAATTCGTGTGGCCCCCGATCACAAAGGCGCTCGACGAACGGGCACAGAAAATCGCTGACGGCCTCGCGGCAGCAGACAAAGCCAAGGCAGAACTCTCCAGCGCCAACGCGCGGGTTGAGGCCGAGTTGGCCCAGTCGCGCAACGAGACGGCTTCGCGCTTGGCGGATGCCGAGCGCCGAGCAAATGGCATCGTTGAAGAGGCCAAGGTTCGTGCCACCGAAGAAGGCAACAAGATCATTGCCGCTGCAAAGGCTGAAGCCGAGCAGCAGGCAGTCAAGGCCCGCGAAGCTCTGCGTGAGCAAGTCGCTGCCCTGGCTGTGAAAGGCGCCGAGCAGATTCTCCGCAAGGAAGTCAATGCGGGCGTCCACGCTGATCTGCTGAGCCGCCTCAAGACCGAGCTGTAAAAAGCTCCAGCCAGAGAAGACCATGGCAGAACTTGCTACCATCGCCCGCCCTTATGCCGAAGCGCTGTTCAAGGCGCAGGCATCCGATCTTGCTGGCACGGCCGCTTGGCTGTATGAATTGGCCGCAGTTGCCGAAAATGCGCAACTTCAGCAATTCATCGACAGCCCCAAGGTGTCCGATGAGCAGGCGTTCGAGCTGATTTCCGGGGTGCTGCGCACGGCACTGCCGGAGGCTGGCAAAAACTTCCTGCGCCTGGTGATCGAAAACCGCCGTCTCAGTGCACTGCCTGTCGTTGCACAGCAGTACCGGGCCCTCATGAATGTGCAAGGTGGCACCGCCGATGCGGTGGTCTACAGCGCATTTCCCATCGATGCGTCGGCTTTGGCCGATTTGTCGTCCACGCTTGAAAAACGCTTTGCGCGCAAGCTCAATGTGAGCGTTGAGCTGGACGCCTCCTTGATTGGTGGCATCCGTGTGGTGGTGGGTGACGAGGTGCTTGACACCTCCGTCAAAGCCCGACTGGAACAAATGAAATCGGCCCTCACCGCTTGAGCGGCTGAGACCGGACATATTTAAAGAAAGAAGGAAAGAGTCATGCAACTCAATCCCGCAGAAATTTCTGAACTGATCAAGAGCCGCATCGAAGGGCTGTCCGCCAGCGCCGATATCCGCAACCAGGGCACTGTGGTGTCCGTGACCGACGGTATCGTTCGCGTGCACGGCCTGTCCGATGTGATGCAGGGCGAAATGCTCGAATTCCCAGCCACCGCTGATGGCGCTGCCACTTACGGTCTGGCCCTGAACCTCGAGCGTGACTCGGTCGGTGCTGTGATTTTGGGTGAGTACGAGCACATCTCCGAAGGCGACACGGTCAAGTGCACCGGCCGCATTCTGGAAGTGCCCGTGGGCCCCGAGCTGATTGGCCGTGTGGTGAACGCACTGGGTCAGCCGATCGACGGCAAAGGCCCCGTCAATGCCAAGATGACCGACGTGATCGAGAAAGTCGCCCCTGGCGTGATCGCGCGTAAATCGGTGGACCAACCCATGCAAACCGGCTTGAAGTCGATCGACTCGATGGTGCCCGTGGGTCGCGGTCAGCGCGAATTGATCATTGGCGACCGTCAGACCGGCAAGACCGCCGTCGCGATCGACGCCATCATCAACCAAAAAGGTCAGAACATGACCTGCGTTTACGTCGCGATTGGCCAGAAAGCCTCGTCGATCAAGAACGTGGTGCGTGCTCTGGAACAAGCCGGCGCAATGGAATACACCATTGTCGTGGCCGCCTCCGCCTCCGAATCTGCGGCCATGCAGTACGTGTCGGCCTACTCCGGCTGCACCATGGGCGAATACTTCCGTGACCGCGGCGAAGATGCTTTGATCGTTTATGACGACCTGTCCAAGCAAGCCGTGGCTTACCGTCAAGTGTCGCTGCTGCTGCGCCGCCCACCAGGCCGTGAAGCCTACCCTGGCGACGTGTTCTATCTCCACAGCCGTTTGCTCGAGCGCGCAGCCCGCGTGAACGCCGACTACGTCGAAGCCTTCACCAAAGGCGCCGTCAAAGGCAAAACAGGTTCATTGACGGCTTTGCCCATCATTGAAACCCAAGCCGGTGACGTGTCTGCTTTCGTGCCCACCAACGTGATTTCGATCACCGACGGTCAGATCTTCTTGGAAACCAGCCTGTTCAACGCCGGTATCCGCCCCGCCATCAACGCCGGTATCTCGGTGTCCCGCGTCGGCAGCTCGGCCCAGACCAAGATCATCAAAGGCCAATCCGGCGGTATCCGTACCGACTTGGCCCAGTACCGTGAATTGGCCGCTTTTGCCCAGTTCGCGTCCGACCTGGACGAGTCCACACGCAAGCAGCTCGACCGTGGTGCCCGTGTGACCGAACTGCTCAAGCAAGCCCAGTACAGCCCGCTGTCCATCAGCCTGATGGGCGCCAGCCTCTTCGCAGTGAACAAAGGCTACATGGACGACATCGATGTCAAGAAGGTCCTGGGCTTCGAGCAAGGCCTGCACGCGTACCTGAAGGATTCGTGCGCTGCATTGCTGGCCAAGATCGAAAGCTCCAAAGCACTGGACAAAGAGGCGGAAGCCGAATTGAACGCCGCTGTGGCCGCTTTCAAGAAAAGCGTTGCTTAACTTCCACCTGATCTAAAGGAGCCTCTGATGGCATCGGGCAAGGAACTACGCACCAAGATCAAATCGGTGGAAAACACCAAGAAGATCACCAAGGCCATGGAGATGATTTCCGTCTCCAAAATGCGCAAAGCGCAGGAGCGTATGCGCACGGCCCGGCCTTACAGCCAGAAGATTCGCACGATTGCGAGCCATCTCGGCCAGGCCAACCCTGAGTACGTGCACCCCTTCATGCAGCGCAACGACGGCAAATCGGTGGGCTTCATTGTGGTCACCACAGACAAGGGTTTGTGTGGCGGCTTGAACACCAACTTGCTGCGTGCAGTGACCACCCAACTGCGTGACGTGCAAGCCCAGGGCAAAACCCCTGTGGCCGTGGCCATCGGCAGCAAAGGCCTCGGTTTTCTGAACCGGGTCAATGCCAAAGTGTTGGCGCATGTGACGCAATTGGGCGACAAGCCACACCTGGACAAGCTGATTGGCCCCGTCAAGGTGCTGCTCGACGCATATGCCGCTGGCGAAGTGAGCGCCGTGTACCTGTGCTACAACAAGTTTGTCAGCACCATGGCACAAGAGCCCACCATCGACATGCTGCTGCCCTTGTCTGCAGCCGACATGAAGGCCGAAACCCAAGCCGCTGGCGACACGCACGCCTGGGATTACATCTATGAACCCGATGCCCAGACGGTCATTGATGAACTGTTGGTCCGCTATGCAGAAGCCCTGGCCTACCAAGCCGTGGCTGAAAACATGGCCTCCGAGCACGCCGCCCGAATGGTGGCCATGAAGGCTGCGACCGACAATGCCGGCAATGTGATCGGTGAGCTCAAGCTCGTCTACAACAAGACCCGTCAAGCCGCCATCACCAAAGAACTGTCGGAAATCGTCTCTGGCGCAGCCGCGATCAGCGGTTGATTCCCAGTTCTGCAAATTCAAATTATTTGGAGCGAAAAATGCAAGCCCAAGGAAAAATTGTTCAGTGTATCGGCGCTGTGGTCGACGTGGAGTTCCCACGCAACCAGATGCCCAAGGTTTATGACGCACTCAAAATGGAAGGCTCTGCGCTGACCCTGGAAGTGCAGCAGCAACTCGGCGACGGCATCGTGCGCACCATTGCGCTCGGTTCGTCCGATGGTCTGCGCCGCGGCCTGATCGTGTCGAACACCGGCAACCCCATCACCGTGCCCGTGGGCAAAGCCACACTGGGCCGCATCATGGACGTGCTGGGCACGCCCATCGACGAGCGCGGCCCTGTCAGCCAGGAACTCACTTCCTCGATTCACCGCAAGGCCCCCGCATACGACGAGCTGAGCCCATCGCAAGAGTTGCTGGAAACCGGCATCAAGGTGATTGACTTGGTTTGCCCCTTCGCCAAAGGCGGTAAGGTGGGTCTGTTCGGTGGCGCCGGTGTGGGCAAGACCGTGAACATGATGGAACTCATCAACAACATCGCCAAGGCACACAGCGGTCTGTCCGTGTTTGCCGGTGTGGGTGAGCGTACCCGTGAAGGCAACGACTTCTACCACGAGATGGCCGATTCCGGCGTCGTGAACCTCGAGAACCTGGCCGAGTCCAAAGTGGCCATGGTGTACGGTCAGATGAACGAGCCGCCTGGCAACCGTCTGCGCGTGGCCCTGACCGGTCTGACCATCGCCGAATCCTTCCGTGACGAAGGCAAGGACGTGCTGTTCTTCGTGGACAACATCTACCGCTACACACTGGCCGGTACCGAAGTGTCCGCTTTGCTGGGCCGTATGCCTTCCGCCGTGGGCTACCAGCCGACACTGGCCGAAGAGATGGGCCGTTTGCAAGAGCGTATTACCTCTACCAAAGTGGGCTCGATCACCTCCATCCAGGCCGTTTACGTGCCAGCCGATGACTTGACCGACCCATCGCCTGCCACCACATTCGCTCACTTGGACTCCACCGTCGTGTTGTCCCGTGACATCGCGTCGCTGGGTATCTATCCCGCGGTGGACCCGCTGGACTCCACCAGCCGCCAGCTCGATCCGCTGGTGGTCGGTCAAGACCACTACGAAACGGCCCGCGCCGTGCAAGGCACCTTGCAGCGTTACCGCGAGCTGCGCGACATCATCGCCATCATGGGCATGGACGACTTGGCGCCTGAAGACAAGCTGGCCGTGGCCCGTGCCCGCAAGATCCAGCGTTTCCTGTCGCAGCCATTCCACGTCGCTGAAGTGTTCACCGGCTCTCCAGGCAAGTACGTCACCCTGGCGGAAACCATCCGCGGCTTCAAGATGATTGTGGCTGGCGAGTGCGATCACCTGCCAGAGCAGGCCTTCTACATGGTCGGCACCATCGACGAAGCTTTCGAAAAGGCCAAAAAGGCAGCGTAAACCAGCGCCTCGGGGCGACTGATCCAGTTGCCCTGAAGTCTGCTTCAACGCACCTTTTCTAGGAGTAAACATGAACACCATCCACGTTGATGTGGTCAGTGCAGAAGAGTCCATTTACTCGGGCGAAGCCCGGTTTGTGGCCTTGCCCGGTGAGTCTGGCGAGTTGGGCATTTACCCACGCCACACCCCGTTGATCACCCGCATCAAAGCCGGTTCGGTTCGCATCGAGAAGGCTGACGGCGGTGAGGAATTTGTATTCGTGGCCGGTGGCATTCTGGAAGTTCAGCCCGACTGCGTGACTGTGCTGTCGGACACCGCGATCCGCGGCAAAGACCTGGACGAAGAAAAAGCCAATGCCGCCAAGCAAATGGCGGAAGAGGCCATGCGCAACGCCAAGAGCGAAATCGACTTGGCACGTGCCCAGTCCGAATTGGCGGTGTTGGCCGCGCAGTTGTCGGCCTTGCGCAAGTTCCGAAAAAAATAAGGCGCTGCTCAAGCGCGGTGTCGCTGACCAGCGTGCGCCTTCAAAAACCCGGTGCAGCAATGTGGCCGGGTTTTTTGTTGTCCAACTCACCCAACAGCCGTGTAGACTGGGTCCGATCATGATACGAGCCAAACTCCAAGCTGCCATCGTCGGTGGGACACCCGATGACATCGAACAAAGCTTTTATGAGGCGCTGCAAAACGCCGACATCGAGCGACTCATGGCTTGTTGGGCAGAAGAGGAAGAGATCATTTGCGTCCACCCGGGCGGGCCGAGGATGATTGGACCGGGCGCCATCCGCGCTGCCTTTGAGGCCATGTTTGCCAACGGCAGTGTGCAAGCCCATCCTGAAAGGGTGCACAAAATCGTGTCACTCGCTTGCGCTGTGCATCACCTGGTCGAGCGGGTCGAAATCATCACGCCGCAGGGCGCCAAACAAGCCTTTGTGATTGCCACCAACGTGTATCAAAAAATGCCTCAAGGCTGGCGCATGGTGGCCCACCATGCCAGTCCCGGAACCGCCAAAGACGTGGCGGACGTGGGCGTCCAACCAAACCTTCTGCATTGAACGATGCAGTACATCGCGCCTGCATGGTTGCCTGGCGGCCACGCCCAGACCATCTGGTCTGCCCTGTGGGCCCGCAAAAGGCACCATTCGGCCAAGCCCCTGCAAAGAGAACGCTGGGTCACGCCAGACGGCGATTTCATGGATGTGGACCACCAGACGGCGAGCGCCCGGACCCGGCCCATGCTGGTGCTGTTTCATGGTCTAGAGGGCTCATCTGCGAGTCATTACGCGCAGGCGTTTGCCGACTGGGCGGCCGAGCAGGACGTGCACCTGGCGATTCCCCATTTCCGTGGCTGTAGCGGACAGATCAATCTGGCACCCCGGGCCTACCACTCAGGCGATCATGTGGAAATCGATTGGGTGATCAAGCGCCTGAGAAACGAGCACCGCCAGCAAGGGGGCATCACTTTGTGGGCCGCCGGCGTTTCATTGGGTGGCAACGCCTTGATGCGCTGGGCGGCAGAGCATGGCCAGCAGGCCACTCAGGCGGTCGACGCGCTGGCCTCCATCTGTTCGCCCTTGGATCTGGCGCTGAGTGGCGCTGCCATAGGTCAAGGCTTGAACCGGTACATCTACACCCCGATGTTTCTGAAAAGCATGAAGCCCAAGGCGCTGGCCAAATGGGCCCAGTTTCCGGGTTTGTTTGACAAACAGGCGATGTTGAGGGCGACAGACCTGTATGAATTTGACAATGTGTTCACGGCCCCATTACATGGCTTCAAAAGCACCCAGGATTACTGGGCCCGAGCGTCCGCCAAACCGCTGATGCGTGATATCCGCGTGCCGGCACTGGCGCTGAATGCACGCAATGACCCTTTTGTGCCGGACTACAGCTTGCCCCAACAAAAAGACGTCTCCAGCAGCGTCACCTTGTGGCAGCCTGCACAAGGCGGACATGCGGGATTTGCGCACGGCGCATGGCCAGGCCATGTGCGTGGCTTACCGGACGCTGTGGGGTCCTGGCTCATGACCGCAGCCGGACAACACCATGCTGTGAAAACCGCAGAGAAAGGGCTGCAGGGTGGATGACATTGTTCGACAGGCCATGGCCAAGTGGCCGAACGTGCCCGATTGCTACGGCTGGCTGGCTTTGGATGCCCGTGGGCAATGGCTGATGCGGGATGACCGCGTGCAGGCGCTGGGCACCTTCCAGGACGGGCCGAGCGCCGCCAGAGGGTCGGTGCTGCAACACGACAAGCTGATCGGCTTCATCGGGCGCAACTACGCTTGTGACCATCAGGGGTGGTGGTATTTTCAAAATGGCCCCCAAAGGGTTTTTGTGGAATTGGCCGTGACGCCATTCATTTGGCGCCTGAACGATGCCTTGGAGGTGAGCGCGCACACCGGTGCTGTGGCACAGCCGAACGCCTGTTTGGTGGACGAAGCAGGGCGTGCCTATTTGGCCACCAACCTGGGTTTTGGCTTGGTGCACAGCATGGATGTGCCCAGATTGGCGAAAGCCCTGGACCAAGCCATCTGGACCAGTCAGGACTGCCTGGCCAGCGAGCTGCCCCGCAGGTTTGGTTACGAGCGCAGTCCACAGGCCGCCAAAGCGCAACAGCCATCCCGGACATAAAAAAACCGACCCGGGCGGGTCGGTTTTGCTCAAGCTGGAAACACTTACTTGGCGGCTTCAGCGGCAGGTGCCTTGGGCACCTCAAACTTGCCGCCAGCGCTGTTGGCCAGATACACCACAGCCCGTGCGATTTCTGTGTCGTTGAAATCGCCACCACCTTGGGCGCCCATGGCCCCTTTGCCCTTGAGGGCCGAATTCACCAGGCCGTCCAGGCCTTGACCCAAGCGCGCACTCCAGGCTGCGGCCACGGCAAACTTGGGTGCTCCTGCTGCGCCGGCGTCATGGCATGCGGCGCACTGGGCTTTGTAGACTTCGTCGCCGTTCTTGAGGGGGCGGTTGGCGTCACGCACTTCCACAGCGCCCACCTTCTGGATGCGTTGCGCGGTGGCTTTTTCAACATCGACAGCCCCAGCGGCGGGCTTGTTGGCCGAGGTGACGTAGTACACCAGGCCAATGATGATGAACACGGGCAGTACGAATGACGCGACACTCAGCAGCAGCATTTGCTTGGGGGTTTTGACAGGGCCGGTGTGGGCTTCGTGTTGATCGTGGCTGTTGTCGCTCATGAAATCCTCTTTGGGGGATGGCCGCAAGGGCTGGTGTGTTGATCAAAATCAACCGGAGATTATAGCGGCCCACCCTTCACAGATCTTTCAAAACGGTCAAGTCGCCAACAAGCCGTGACATAATCATCGGCTGTGTTGCGGCTGTAGCTCAGTGGATAGAGTATTGGCCTCCGAAGCCAAGGGTCGTGGGTTCGATCCCCGCCAGCCGCACCACCCACACACGCCCCGACCGGGATGGTGATCGCCGAGTGACATCCCGCTCGAAGGTGGCCAATGCCAGCGGAAGCCCCCCCCGAGACAGCCATCAGACGCCGTACTGGTCGCGGTAGGCCTGCACCGTGGGCAGGTACTGGCCCAGTTCGTTGTCGCCTTGCTGCCCCAAAAACGCCAGCAGGTCTTCGAGTTTGGCAATGGCACAGACTTGCATGCCCAGTTTGTTGCGCACGTACTGCACGGCGCTGTGTGGCACATCCCGGGTCGATCCGTCGGCTTGTTTCTCGGTGGCCATCTCCTGGCGCAATCGCCACGGCGTGCGCGCTGGCCCCGGCCGCCTGGATCAGGGCAATCGACTCGCGCGCAGCGGTGCCGGCGCTCATCACATCGTCCACGATCAGCACACGGCCCTGCAGGGGGGCACCCACCAGAGAGCCGCCTTCGCCGTGGTCTTTGGCCTCCTTGCGGTTATAGGCAAAGGGCACGTTCTTGCCCATGCGGGCCAACTCAACCGACACCGCCGCGCCCAGCGGGATGCCCTTGTAGGCGGGGCCGAAGATCATGTCGAATTCGATGCCGCTGGCCAGCAGGGCTTTTGCATAAAATTGCGCCAGTCGTCCCAGCTTGGCGCCATCGTCAAACAGGCCGGCGTTGAAGAAGTAGGGGCTCATGCGCCCGGCCTTGGTCTTGAATTGCCCAAAGCGCAGCACGCCCGAATCGACCGCAAACTGCACAAATTCCTGAGCCAGCGCCTGTGTGTCGGCGCCGCTTGCCTGTCCTGTCACCATGGGGAAATCCTTGTTCAAACTCACCAGCCTCAACCTCAACGGCATCCGTTCGGCCACGACCAAAGGGGTCGAAGCCTGGCTGGCGCAAGAGAAACCCGATTGTATTTGCGTGCAAGAGGTCAAAGCCCAGGCCAGCGATGTGGCGGGCAAGTTTGAGGAACTCGCGGGCCTGAAGGGCCACTTCCACTTTGCCGAGAAAAAAGGCTACTCGGGCGTGGGCGTGTACACCCGCCATGAACCCAGCGATGTGCGCATCGGTTTTGACGCTGCCGAGTTCGACGCCGAGGGCCGTTATGCCGAATTGCGCTTTGACACGCCCGCGCGCAAGCTGTCCATCATCAGCGTGTACTTTCCGAGCGGCTCGTCCGGCCCTGAGCGGCAAGAGGCCAAGTTCCGTTTTCTGGACAAGATCTACCCGCACCTGATGGCCCTGAAAGCCGAGCGCGATTTCATCGTCTGCAGCGACGTCAACATCGCGCACCAAGAGGCCGACCTCAAGAACTGGAAGGGCAACCTCAAGAACAGCGGCTTCCTGCCCGAGGAGCGGGCCTGGATGACCCGGCTGACCACCGCAGGCGGCGTGGTCGATGTGTATCGCCGCCTGCGGCCGGACACCACCGATGATTGCTACACCTGGTGGAGCAACCGGGGCCAGGCTTACGCCAAGAACGTGGGCTGGCGCTTGGACTACCACCTGGCCACCCCGGCCGTGGCCGAAAAAGCCCGCAGCGAGCACATCTACAAGGGCGAGAAGTTCTCTGACCACGCACCGATCACCATCGGCTACGACCTGAGCCTGTGACGCGCTGACCCGGTTTCGGGCCCGAGTGCGCGAAAAAGCGGGCGTCCGAGAAAGTCGCGCCGAATGGCCTGGGGTGACCAGACGCGCCCGCCATCAAGGACGAACGGCAATCTCGTTGCGCACCGAGGTGACGCCCTTGACGCTGCGTGCAATCGATTCGGCCTTGTTGCGCTCCAGGCTGTTTTTGGCAAAGCCGGACAGCAGCACGGTGCCGTTCAGGGTTTCCACGCTGATGGACGAACCGGCCACGTCCTTGTCTTCAAAAAAGCGTGATTTCACCGAGGTGGTGATGCCCGCGTCATCGATGTATGAACCCAAGGTTTCCTGCCCACGCGAGACCGCGCAGCCAGAGGCCAACACCAGAATGAAAGAGGCGGCCAAGGCGGCCCAAGTGGTTTTTCGAGTCATGAAGTCGTCCTGTTGTGCAATCGGATAAAACAGCCAAGCCCGCGCTTGACTCCATGCTTGAAGTCGCGCCTTGATCCGGCGACAACCCCAGCTGTCGCATGGTGGACCGGTTGATCGCACCTGTCGGTATGCCAGCCCACAGACACATGCGCGAGCGATGCCTAAAGTGGATGCCTCCCATTCATTCACTTCAAGGACCCCCATGTCTGATTTAAAAACCGCCACCGAAAAAATGTCCACCTTGGGTGCCAGTGTCCACAGCAATGTCGATGAGATGCTCAGCGAGGCGCGACCCGTTTTCAGTCGCATGACCGACCGGGTCAAAGACGAGCTGCACGAGCTGGGCGAATCCGGCAAAGAGGCGATGTCGGATGTCAAGCACAAGCTTGAAAACGAAGCCCGGCATGTGCGGGTCAAAACCGAACACTTCATTCAGCACGAGCCCATGGCCTCTGTGTTGATTGCGGCCGGCACGGGTGCTGCTGCAGCGCTGGCGGTGTCCTGGTTGATGCGGTCCCGTCAACATTGATGTTCAAGCAGCTGCTGAAAATCATCCTGCTGCCACCGGAGCTGATCCAGTCCCATGCACAAGGCTATGTGGACCTGGCCAGCGAGGCGGGCAGGCGCTTTTGGCATGCACTCATCCACAAATGGTGGCTGTATGCCTTGAGTGCGCTGAACTTGGTGTTGGCCTTGGTGTTTGGCGGCACGGCCTTGATGCTGTGGAGCACCCTGCCGATGACAGAGGCCCCTCAAGCCTGGGTTCTCTGGGCGCTGCCTGGCAGCTGCCTTGTCATCGGCGGGCTGTGCGGCTGGCGTGCACGGTGTCTGCCGATGCCTTCTTTGTGCCAGGACATCCAGTCACAATGGCAGTTGGACCTGGCCGTGATTCGAGCGGCTGACACGCCATGAGCGCCGAGATGACACCACGGGAACGCCTGACCCTTTCACGCAGCCAGTTGGCGCACGCTTTGCGTGACCCTGTCTGGCTGATGCTGCTGCGCCGCTGGCTGAAAGAAAAACCGCCGGCCTGAACGAAGTTCTGTTCAGAGGTGCTGCACCAACTGACCGGGCCGCTTTCATGCCAGACATGACACGGCCGTCCATGTCACGGCCCCCACGGATCATGTGGGCAGCAAGCCTTGCAAGGCGCGGCGATCGCTGAATGTCCGGGCGTCAAAGCCAGTCCGGCTTTGATCACTTGTTGTTCGGTGGGTGGCGTGGCAGAGGGTCATTCAGAGGCGGCGTCCTTGAATGACGCGCACCAGGATCACCACCAGGGCAATGACCAACAACAAATGGATAAAGCCCCCCAGGGTGTAGGACGACATCAAACCCAGAAGCCACAGGAGCACCAGTGCGATGGCGATGGTTTCAAGCATGGTGACCTCTGATCATTTGGATTTGTCAGTTTCGTGGCCAATGACGCCACCGACTGCAGCGCCGCCCAGCGTGCCTGTCGTGCTGCCGCCGGTCAAAATCGAGCCGCCGACAGCGCCAATCCCTGCGCCGATGGCGGTATTTCTCTCTTGTTGCGTCATGCCTGCGCAGGCGCTCAGTGCCAGCGAGGTCATGGTGAGCAGGGCTGTACCAGCCATGCGAAACAGTGGATGTGCGGTGTGCATTGCTAACTCCTTGTGGCTGAAAAAGGCTTGACACAGACCTGCGCCCACATGGACAAGGCTGGTCAAGCAGGCTCAGCATATGGACGACGCACGGCACTGTCTGTGGGTTGGATTACAGGCGGCGCAACCAGGGCTGGGGTGTTGGCGTTCCTATAATTTGCCCATGCTGCAATACCAAACCATTCCCGTCACGCCCTTTCAGCAAAACTGTTCCTTGATCTGGGACGACCAAAGCTTGCAAGCAGCGGTGGTCGATCCGGGCGGCGACCTGGATTTGATCCTGGAGGCGGTGCAGCAACAAGGCCTGAAACTGGAGCAAATCTGGATCACCCATGGCCACCTGGACCATGCCTCGGGCACGGCCGATTTGGCCGAACAATTGGGCGGCTTGCCCATCATCGGGCCGCATCCGGCAGACCAGTTCTGGATCGAGGGCTTGCCGCAGGCCGCTGCGGCGTATGGTTTTCCACCCGCGCGGGTGTTCAAGCCAACACGCTGGCTGGCCGATGGCGATACCGTCACCCTGGGCGCACACACCTTGCAGGTGCGCCATTGCCCGGGGCACACGCCGGGCCATGTGGTCTTTTATTCGCCGGACATCAAGCGCGCCTTTGTGGGTGATGTGCTGTTTGCCGGCAGCATTGGCCGCACCGACTTTCCGCAAGGCAACCACGACGATTTGATCGCCAGCATCACTGAGCGCCTGTGGCCCATGGGCAATGACACGGTGTTCATTCCTGGCCACGGCCCCGAGAGCACGTTTGGCCGGGAGCGGCGCAGCAACCCCTATGTGGGCGGCACCTGAAACAAGGCGGTGGCCTCAACCCTTGCGGGCTTGTTCGTACAGGTGCTGCACCTTGGGCAAGTTGGCCTGAAGCTCTTCGATGCGGTTGCTGCCGCTGGGGTGTGTGGACAAAAAGGACGGGCCACCATTGCCGCTGGCCGCTTGCATCTTTTGCCACAAGCTGATGCTGGCTTCTGGCTTGTAGCCCCCGCGGGCGGCGATTTCCAGACCCACCAAGTCGGATTCGGTTTCGTTGTCCCGGCTGTACTTCAAGCTGAGCAATTGGGTGCCGAGATTGGCCGCCGCATCGCCCAAAGCGCCCAAGCCCAGCAGTTGGGAGGCGATCGACAGGCCCATGCTGGTGGCCTGACTTTTGGCCAACCTTTCCCGGGCGTGTTCCCGCAAGGCATGCGCCATCTCGTGGCCCATGATCATCGCCGCCTCATCGTCGGTCAGTTTCAGTTGCGCCAGGATGCCGGTGAAAAAAGCAATCTTGCCGCCGGGCATGCACCAGGCGTTGATCTGTTTGCTGCCTATCAGATTGACTTGCCAGCGCCATTCCCGGGAACGGGGGTTCCACGGGGTGCTGTGCGGAATCAGTCGGTTGGCAATGGCCCGCAAGCGCAGCAACTGCGGGTGGTCGTCCGGGGCCAGGGCGCCCTTGGACCGCGCTTCTTCCAGAATCTGCGCATATTGCTGACGTGCAGAAGTTTCCAGGGTTTCAGCGGGCACCAATTTGCGCAGACCCGACGCCGAGCCCACATCCACCTGAGCCAAAGCCCCCGTGGCGCCCGCCGCCGCCGCCGTCCCGGCGGCCAGCATGAAGGCGCGGCGCGCCTGCCAACGTGGTGAGGCGGCGGCAGAGGCGTCTGTGGATGCATGCCCACGGGCAGCGGACGCCGGGGTTTTGAGGTCGCAAATCAGGCACATGGTGGGCAAATGATAGCGAAAGCGCAGGATTCAATAGGGGGCGTTGATAATCCGCACATGTCCGAAGTTGCTCCTTCTCCAGACCCTTCCCCATCCACCACGGTGCGCACCTGGCGCGAGGCGCTGCGGCTGTATTTGCAGCCTGCCAGCCTGCGCATGTTGGCCTTGGGTTTTGCGGCCGGCCTGCCGCTGCTGCTGGTGCTGGGCACACTCAGCTTTCGGCTGCGCGAGGCGGGCATCGACCGCAGCACCATTGGTTACCTCAGCTGGGTGGGGCTGGCGTATGGGGTCAAATGGATGTGGGCCCCGCTGGTGGACCGGATGCCCATCCCCTGGCTCACGCGGCAGTTGGGCCGCAGGCGCAGCTGGCTCCTGCTTTCGCAACTGGTGATCGCAGGCGGCCTGGTGGGCATGGCCCTGAACGACCCCTCGCAACTGCTCGGCCCTTTGGTGGCCTGTGCGGTGGCGGTGGCCGTGGCCTCGGCCACGCAAGACATTGCGCTGGACGCCTACCGCATCGAGTCGGCCGAGGTGAATGCCCAAGCGGCCTTGGCGGCCAGTTACCAAACGGGTTACCGCCTGGCCATGATCTGGGCCGGGGCCGGTGTGTTGTGGATCGCGGCCTGGGCACAAGGGGAACAAACCACGGGCTATGTGCAGTCGGCCTGGCAGGCGGCGTATTTGGTGATGGCGCTGTGCATGCTGCCGGGCATGTTGGTGGTGTTGAGCGCCCCTGAGCCGGTACCTGCTCCTTTCAAGCCGGCGCGCAGTGTGGCCGAGTGGCTCAAGGGCGCGGTGATCGAGCCCTTTGTCGATTTCTGGCTGCGTTACCGCTGGCAGGCCGTGCTGCTGCTGGCGCTGATCTCGGTGTACCGCATCAGTGATGTGGTCATGGGCATCATGGCCAACCCCTTTTATGTGGACATGGGCTTCACCAAAAGCGAAGTGGCGGGCGTGACCAAGGTGTACGGCGTCATCATGACCCTGGTGGGTGCGTTTGTGGGCGGCGTGTTGGCGGCGCGATTCGGTGTCATGCGCGTGCTCATGCTGGGCGCGGCGCTCAGTGCCGCCAGCAATTTGCTGTTTGTCTGGCTCAGTGGCGTGGGCCACGATGTGCAGGCGCTGGTCTGGGTGATTTCGGCCGACAACCTGGCCAGCGGCATCGCTTCGGCGGCCTTCATTGCTTACTTGTCCTCGCTCACCAACATCAGTTATTCGGCCACGCAATACGCGCTGCTGAGCTCCATGATGCTGTTGCTGCCCAAGTTCATCGCAGGCTTTTCGGGCCAATATGTCGACGCCCACGGCTACGCCAGCTTTTTCACGGCCACCGCTTGGCTGGGCGTGCCCGTGCTGCTGCTGGTGGCCCTGGCCTCGCGCGTGCAGGCCAGAACACCCCGCTGAATTTACGCATCTTTACTTTGGCCTCGCGGCTGGGTGGCTCAATCAGGCGATGATGTCCCGATGCAACAACTCTTGATGATCGATGACGATGTCCGCCTGGCGGGCATGGTGGCGGATTACCTGGGTCAAAACGGTTTTGTCGTCGTCCACACCAGCGATGCCCGAAGTGGTCTGGATCGATTGCACAACCCGGGCATTGAACTGGTGATCCTGGACCTGATGCTGCCCGACATGGACGGCCTGCAGGTGTGCCAGCGCATCCGCGCCCTGCCCGGCAGCGCGGGGCAGTTGCCGGTGCTCATGCTCACGGCCAAGGGCGACCCGATGGACCGCATCATCGGCCTGGAAATGGGGGCGGACGATTATTTGCCCAAGCCCTTTGAACCGCGCGAATTGTTGGCCCGCATCAAGGCCATCTTGCGGCGCAAAAACCATGTCCACGACACGACCCAGCAGCACATGCAATTTGGCTCGCTCGACATCGACCGAGATGCCCGCCGCGTCACTGTCAAAGGGCAGGCGTGCGAGCTGACCTCTTACCAGTTCGACCTGCTGGTGGCCCTGGCCGAGCGTGCCGGACGCGTGCTCACTCGCGACCAGATCATGGAGGCCGTGCGGGGCAAAGAGCTGGAAGCCTTTGACCGCTCGATCGACGTGCACATGGGGCGCATCCGCGCCGCCATCGAGGACGATCCCAAGGCGCCGCAGCGCATCCTGACCGTGCGCGGCGTGGGTTATGTGTTTGCCCGCCACCAAGACTGAGCCATGCCCATTCGAACCCTGTCGCGCCAATGGTCTCGCCACCTGTACCTGCGCATCTGGCTGGCTGTGGTGGCGGTCGTGGCGCTGCTCATGCTGCTGGTGGGCTGGGCCTGGCAGGCCACGGTCGAGCACCACGCCGCGCCGCACGCTGCCCGCGAATGGGTGGTGCTGAATGCCCAAGGCGAGGTCTTGGCCCGCGCCACACGGACCGGGCCGGGCGAGCCTCTGGCCTTTGAAGTGCCTTTGCCCCATGGCCAGACCCTGCCTCTCCAGGTGCAACGCAGTGGCGAGCGCTCGGCGGAGCGCGGCAGGCCCCATGGGATGCACGGTATGGGCCACGGCGTTGAAGGCCGTTTGCCACCCCACCTGCGCAAGGACATGCCCTGGTGGGCCAGGCCCTCGGGTTTTTTCTGGATGCTGGGCCTCATGGGTGTGGCCGTGGCGTTGGGCCTGTACCCTGTGGTGCGCAGGCTCACGCTGCGCCTGGAAGGGCTGCAGCGTGGTGTGCAGCGCTGGGGTGAGGGCGACTTGACGGTGCGCGTGCCGGTGCAAGGCGATGACGAAGTGGCCGACCTGTCTGAGCGGTTCAACGCGGCGGCCGTGCGCATCGAAGGCTTGATGACCTCGCAAAAGTCATTGTTGGCCAATGCCTCGCACGAGCTGCGCTCGCCGCTGGCGCGCATCCGCATGGGGCTGGAGCTGTTGAGCAGCCCTGGGGCAGATCCGTTGGCGCTGGAACGTCACCGCGCCGAGATCGCCCGCAACATGGCAGAACTCGACCAGCTGATTGACGAGATCCTGCTGGCCAGTCGGCTGGACGCCAGCGAGGCCGACATCGGCACCGTGGAAGCGGTCGACCTGGTGGGTCTGTGCGCCGAAGAGTGTGCGCGGGTGGGGGCGGCGCTGGATGTGCCGCCCGGTCTGAGCCAACTGGAGGTGCACGGCGTGGCCAAGCTGCTGCGCCGCATGGTGCGCAACCTGTTGGAAAATGCGCGTCGTTACGGCACAGCGTCGTCCCAAGAAGCAGGCATTGTGCTGGCCCTTCGCTCAGAAAAGCATCAGGTGCTGCTGACGGTATCGGACACGGGCCCGGGCGTCCCACCCGAATACCGGACACGCATTTTTGAGCCGTTTTTTCGATTGCCCGGGGCCAGCGAACGCGCTGGCGGGGTGGGTCTGGGCTTGTCGCTGGTCAAGTCGATCGCCGAGCGGCATGCGGGCCATGTGGTCTGCAAAGACCGGCCCGGTGGCGGGGCTTGTTTTGAAGTGCGCTTGGACCGCACACAGGCCTCTTGATCCCATCGCCAGGGGCGCTTGGCCCGCGCATGCTCGACAACCCAAGGCGCAGTCCAAGCCTTGGGGGGCAGTCGTCGCCTTGGGCTCAGTGGTGGTGCCCCACCACCTCACCGGCCTTGAGCTGGTACACCGTGCCGCAATAAGGGCACTTGGCGGTGCCGGTTTTGGCCACATCCAGGTAGACCTTGGGGTGGGTGTTCCAGATTTTCATGTCGGCTTTGGGGCTGGGGCAAAAGACGCCACCCTGGGGGTTGAGGTCTTTGGCCAGCAATTCAACAGCAGGGGTGCTCATGTTCAGGTTCCTCAGACCAGCGTCAGCCAGTGGGCGTATTTCGGGTTGCGGCCGTTGACGATGTCAAAGAAGGCAGACTGGATTTTCTCGGTGATCGGGCCGCGGCTGCCCACATAGCCTTCCTTGCCCAGCTCGATCCGGTCGAGTTCGCGAATCGGCGTGACTTCGGCGGCGGTGCCAGTGAAAAAAGCTTCGTCAGCGATGTAGACCTCGTCGCGGGTGATGCGCTTTTGCACAATCTCCAGGCCCAGATCCTTGGCGATGTGGAACACCGTGTTGCGGGTGATGCCGTTCAGGGCGCCGGCCGACAGGTCGGGCGTGTAGATCACGCCGTTCTTGACCACGAAGATGTTTTCGCCCGCGCCCTCCGACACAAAACCCGAGCTGTCGAGCAGCAGGGCTTCGTCGTAGCCATCGTCGGTGGCTTCCATATTGGCCAGAATGGAGTTGGTGTAGTTGCTCACCGCCTTGGCTTGGGTCATGGTGATGTTGACATGGTGGCGTGTGTAGCTGCTGGTCTTGACGCGGATGCCGCGCTTCAAACCTTCTTCGCCCAGATAGGCACCCCAGGTCCAGGCGGCCACCATCAGGTGGATCGTGTTGCCCTTGGGGCTGACGCCCAGCTTCTTGTCACCAATCCAGGTCAGGGGGCGGATGTAGCCGCTTTCAAGTTTGTTCTCGCGCACCACGGCACGTTGGGCATCGTTCACTTGCGCTTGCGTGAAGGGGATGTTCATGCGCAGGATCTTGGCGCTGTTGAACAGCCGTTCGGTGTGCTCGGCCAAGCGGAAAATGGCGGTGCCTTGCCCGGTTTTGTAGGCGCGCACGCCCTCGAATGCGCCGCAGCCGTAGTGCAGGGTATGGCTCAGCACATGGATCTTGGCATCGCGCCAGTCGATCATCTGGCCGTCCATCCAGATTTTGCCGTCACGGTCTGACATGGAGGGAATGACAACGCTCATGGAAGTGTCCTTGGAAAAAGGGGCAGTAAAAAACGCAAAAAGAGATTTTAAAGGCTGACCTGCTCGGGCCGCTGCAGGCTCCATTGAGTCAGCTTGCCGCCGACAAAGGTACAGGTCACCACCGATTGGCTGGCGTCGGTCCAGGTAAAGACCTCGGGTTGGGCATCCTTTTCGGTTTGCAGTTGGCCCAAAGACCGCGTCATGGCGATCACGTGCATCAAATTGACGCCTTTTTTGAGCTTGGCATTGAGCATGACCGCGCTGGCCACATGGCCGATGGGCCGGTCAGCGGCTTTCTTCAGGATGGTGACCATGCGCGTGAAGTGCAGCAAGATCCACATGACCACGCCACCCACGGCCAGGGCAATGCCCGCCCACTGAAAGGCCTGCCAGGCCCCGATGGTGAAAACAATGATGGCCAGAGGCGCGATGAGTTTGCTGAAATTCATGGGGGCAGATTGTGCCTTGTCCAGGCAGCACTCACGCCAGTCCACGCACCACCTGCATGGCTTCTTCGATGCGCTGGACCGGGTAAATGGTCAGGCCGTCAAACGACTTGTCATTTTTCTTCGGGGCATTGGCCTTGGGTACGACGGCCACCTTGAAGCCCAGCTTGGCCGCCTCTTTCAAGCGGTCTTGTCCGCGCGGGGCGGGCCGCACTTCGCCCGCTAGGCCTACCTCGCCAAAGGCGATGAAGCCCTTGGGCAGCGGCTTGCCGCGCAGGCTGCTGGTGATGGCCAGCATCACCGCCAGGTCGGCGGCGGGCTCGCGGATGTGCACGCCGCCCACGGCGTTGACGAACACATCCTGGTCCATGCAGGCCACCCCCGCGTGGCGGTGCAGCACCGCCAGCAGCATGGCCAGTCGGTCACGCTCCAGGCCCACCGAGAGGCGGCGTGGGCTGGGCCCGCCCGAGTCCACCAGGGCCTGGATCTCCACCAGCAGCGGGCGAGTGCCTTCGAGTGTGACCATCACGCAGCTGCCCGGCACGGGCTCGCTGTGCTGGCTCAAAAAGATGGCGCTCGGGTTGCTCACGCCCTTGAGGCCTTTTTCGGTCATGGCAAACACGCCGATCTCGTTGACGGCACCAAAGCGGTTTTTGATGGCGCGGATCAGGCGGAAGTTGGAGTGCGTGTCGCCCTCGAAGTACAGCACCGTGTCGACCATGTGCTCGAGCACGCGGGGGCCCGCCAGCGCCCCCTCTTTGGTGACATGGCCGACCAGCACGATGGTGGTGCCGGTGGCCTTGGCGGTGCGTGTCAGGTGCGCGGCGCATTCGCGCACCTGGGCCACCGAGCCCGGTGCCGAGGTCAGCTGGTCTGAATAGACGGTTTGGATCGAGTCGATGATGGCGATCTGGGGCTGGCGCGACTGCAGGGTGTGCAAGATCTTTTCGAGCTGGATCTCGGGCAGCACCGGCACCTGCGAGTCGGGCAGGCCCAGCCGCCGCGAGCGCAGCGCCACCTGTGCGCCGCTTTCCTCACCCGTCACATACAGGGTGTTCATGCCGCCGCGCTGCAGCGCGTCCACCGCCTGCAGCAGCAGGGTCGATTTGCCGATGCCCGGGTCGCCGCCGATCAGCACCACGCCGCCTTCGACCATGCCGCCGCCCAGCACCCGGTCGAGCTCGTCGATGCCGGTGGGGTGCCGGTCAAAGTCGGCTGCTTCGATTTGCGACAGGGGCAGCACCTCGCTGGAGGGGGCCAGGGCCTGGTATTGGGCCGAGCCCAGCCGGTTTTTGCCGCCGCTGGCGGCTTCTGCGGCGCTTTCGATCAGGGTGTTCCAGGCGCTGCAGCTGGGGCATTTGCCCATCCAGCGGCTGCTGGTGCCGCCGCATTCGGTGCAGGTGAATATCGATTTGTCTTTGGCCATGGGGTGCAAGTGTGCCTGAGCGTCGGGCTCAGGCAGAGAACCAGGCCTGCAGAAATCCGCGTGTGATCTCGGCCGCGGGCAAGGTGTGGCAAGCGCTGGTGTTCTGGCCTGCCCAAAGGGGCGTGAAGTCGCTGCTGCCTTGGGCTTCGGCGGCAGCGCGCAAGGGAGCAATGCCCGCAGTGGCCAAGGGAAAGGCCGGTGCCGCGCTGTGCATCGGACCGAGCTCGCGCATCAGGCGGTTGACAATGCCGCGCGCCGGGCGACCACTGAACAAGGTGGTCAAGGCCGTGTGCTGGGCAGCTTGCGATTGCAGGGCGGCGCGGTGCAGCGCGCTGGTGCTGGCCTCATGGCTGCACAGATAAGCGGTGCCGATTTGCACCCCTGCAGCCCCCAGCGCCTTGGCCGCCCTCACGCCATCGGCGCCAGCGATGCCACCCGCAGCGATCACCGGCACCTGAACGGCCTTCACCATCTGCGGCAGCAGGGCGAGGGTGCCCATCTGGGTGCTCAGGTCGTCGCTGAGGAACATGCCCCGGTGGCCACCGGCTTCCAGGCCTTGCGCGATCACGGCGTCCGCGCCGTGCGCTTGCAGCCACAGGGCTTCCTGCACCGTGGTGGCCGAGGACAGCACCAGGCTGCCCCCGCTTTTGACCCGCGCCAGCAACTCGGGCGCGGGCAGGCCAAAGTGGAAGCTCACCACCGCCGGCCTGAACGCCGCCAGCACCTCGGCGCTTTCGGCGTTGAAGGGCACGCGGCCCGGCCCGCTCGGGATGGCGCTGGGGTCCAGCCCCATGGCTTGGTAATAAGGCTTCAGAGCCGCTTGCCAGCGGGCTTCGCGCTCGGCGTCGGGCGCGGGCGGGCTGTGGCAAAAGAAATTCACATTGAACGGCCGGTCCGTCAGCGCCCGCAGGGCGCTCAGCTCGGCATGCAAAGCCTCTGCGTCCAGCATGGCCGCCGGCACGGAGCCCAGGCCGCCGGCTTGGCACACGGCAGCGGCCAGGCGATGGTCTTGCGCCCCCGCCATGGGGGCCTGGATGATGGGGGCGGCCAGCCCCAGCGGTTCAAACATTGCGTTCATCGCCGCGTTTTTACCTCATCCTGAGCAAGGTCGTTGATTTTGGGCAACAACTGTGCAGGGCATCAACCTCAGTGCAAGTCAGCCTTCGCCGAAGGCGCGAACCAGCTCATCGGCTGAACGGGCCAGCAAGGCCGCATCAACACCGACCGCGGTGAAGGTGGTACCCCGCTCCATGAAGCGGCGGGCCAATTCCCGATCGCCCGTCAGGATGCCGGCGGCCTTGCCGCTGGCGACAATACGGTCGATGGCTTTGTCGATATGGTCCAACAATTGCGGGTGCTTGAGCTGACCGGCGATGCCCATGCTCGCCGCCAGGTCGCCCGGCCCAATGAAGATGCCATCGACGCCGTCCACCGCCGCAATGGCCTCAATCTGATCGAGCGCATCGACGGTTTCAACCTGCACGAGCAGGCACAGCTCTTCCTCGCAGCGCTGGGCGTAGTCGGGGACACGACCGAAATTGGTGGCCCGTGTGACGGCACTCATGCCCCGAATGCCACGTGGGGGATAGCGCATGGCGCGCACGGCGGCCTGTGCCTCTTGGGCATTCTGGACATAGGGAATCAGCAGGGTCTGTGCGCCGATGTCCAGCAGGCGCTTGAACGCCAGAGGATCGTTCCATGGAGGCCTGACCACCGCATGGCTGCGATAGCCGCCCACCACCTGCAACTGCCGCAGGATGTCGTCGTAATCGTTGGGCGAATGCTCCATGTCGAGCAGCAGCCAGTCAAACCCCGCCGAAGCCACAGCCTCCGTGCCGTAATGGCTGGCCAGAGTCATCCACAGGCCCAGCTGCGGCTGGCCTCGGCGCAGGGCCTGCTTGAACGGGTTGCTTGGCAGTTCCATCGCCGGCCCACTCAGACAAACTGGACGCAGACGCTGCCCAGCTTGCCAAAATCGCCAAAGAGGGTGTCCCCCTTCTTGGCGTAAACCACGCGCGTGAAAGAGCCCGCCAGCACGATATGGCCCGCCTCCATCCCCACGCCATGCTGGCCCAGCTTATTGGCCAGCCAGGCCACGCCCAGGGCGGGGTGACCGAGCACACCAGCGGCCACGCCCGTTTCCTCAATCTCCGAATTGCGGTACATCAAGCCACCCACCCAGCGCAGATCGACATCCATGGGCCGAACCGGACGACCGCCGAGCACCAGGCCAGCGGCCGCGCCATTGTCGGCAATCGTGTCCTGGATCTTGCGGGGATCCACCAGACGGGCATCGACGATTTCCAGGGCCGGTACCACGTATTCCGTGGCGCGCAGCACATCCATCAGGGTCACGCCCGGCCCTTTGAGCGGCTGGCCCAGCACAAAAGCCAATTCCACCTCGACCCTGGGCAGGCAGAAGCTGGCGTGGGGCACCTTGGCCCCCTCGGCAATGAGCATATGGTCGAGCAGGTAGCCGTAATCGGGCTCATTGATTTTGGACGAAGCCTGCATGGCCTTGGAGGTCAGGCCTACCTTGTGGCCGATCAGCTTGGCCCCTGCCGCCACCTTGCGCTGCATCACCGCTGTGGAAATCGCGTACGAATCCTCGATTTCAATGTGCGGGAAAGAGTCGGTCAGCAGTTTGGCCTGGCGGCATTCACGCTGGGCCTGAAGCAGGGTCTCAACGGCCTGTTGCCGTTCGGCTTCTGTCAGCATGGCTTAAGTCCTCAGGGTAAAAAATTGACAAAAAATCATCATAAGAGATCCTCCCAAATTCCCTATTTAGGGCAATTACTGACACATTTCCTGGCTCGTTTATGGACACCAAAAAACTTCGAAAAAACCATGGCGTCAGCCCGAAGACGAAGGCACCGGCAAACCCAGCAAGCGCCGTGCATTGCCTTCCAGGATAGCCGTCTGCTGCGCCTCGGGAAGATCGGGCATGGCAGTCACGATCTCCACCGGCTTTTCGTAGGCAATCGGGAAGCAGTAATCACTGCCCATCAAAATCCGGTCGCTGCCCACATGCTCCAGCAAGAACGCCAGCACCGACTCGCTGTAGCCGATCGTGTCGTAATGGAAGCGGCGCAAATACGACTCGGGCGATGCGGACAACTGACCCAGGTCGGCGCGCTTTTCCCAGCCGCGCCGCAGGCGTCCCACCAGAAAAGGAAAGGCCCCTCCGGCATGGGGCAGCACCACTTCGAGCTTCGGGAAACGGTCGAGCACCTGCCCGAAGATCAGGTGGGCTGCAGCCACCGCGGTTTCGAAGGGATTGCCCAGCAAGTTGGTGAGGTAGTGGGCCTGCAGCCGCTCTGGAGCCAGCACAAACGTCGGGTGCAGGAACATGGGCAGGCCCAGGGCCTCCATGCGCTCGTACAAAGGGAACAGCGACGGATCCGACAGGTCTTTGTCCAGAACGTGCGTGGCAATACAGACGCCGCGCATGCCCGGCAGCGTGGCAATCCTGTCGAGTTCACGCAGTGACAGGTCAATGGCCTGCAGCGGCAGAGTGGCCAAACCGAAAAAATGTGCCGGGTGTGCCTCGTGCGCTTGCGCCAGGCAGTCGTTGTACAGGCTGGCCAGGGCGTAACCGTCCTCGCGCCCAGCCCAATAGACCATGGGCTGCGACAGAGACAGGGCCTGGACGCTGACCCCTTGCTCTTTCATGGCTTCCAGCCGCGCCTGCAAGTCGATAAAGCGTGCGCCCACGGGACCTGTGGACAGATGCCCGTGCCAGAACCTCGGACCCTGGGGCGTCCCTTCCCACTGCAGGCCATGCGCCATGCCGCGGCGGTGCAGTTCATCGAGCCAGGTCTGCGGAAACCAATGGGCGTGAATGTCCACAGGGCAACAGGCACACATGGGCTTGAGCGGCCGGTAGTCCTCGGTCTGGAAGGATGCGTCCTGGGTCATAGGAATCTCAGAAGGTAAAGCGAGAGCACGGGGACATAGGTCACCACCGCCAAAGCGCCCAGGCTGGAAACGATAAATGGCATCACCCCGGGGTAAAGCACCGACAACGGCAGCTTGAAGACGGCCTGCCCCACGAACAGATTGATCCCAAAAGGTGGCGTGAAGGTACCCAGGCTCAGGTTCATCACCATGATCACACCAAAATGCACCGGGTCGATGCCCAACTCCTTGGCGACAGGCACCAACAGTGGCGTGAGCACCAGAATGGAGGATGCGGTGTCGAGAAACATCCCCACCACCAATAAGAACAGGTTGACAGCCAGCAGGAACGCCCAGGCCTGCACCTCCAGGCCCGCGACCCAGCGCACCAACTCCTGGGTCACCCCATTGATGGTCAGCAGCCAAGAGAACACCCCCGCCGCTGCGATGATGATGAACACCTGCGCTGTCAGCACCAGCGAGCGCCCCGCCGACTCAAGGATGTCCATCCAACCCATCTCGCGGTAGACCAGGCCGACCACCACCATGGCATACACGCAGGCAATGCCCGCCGCTTCTGTGGGCGAGAAGATGCCGGCATAGATTCCGCCCAGCACGGCCACCGGCGCGCCGATCGACCAGATCCCGTCCCGGGTGGCCGCCCAGAATTCGCCCCAGCTGAACGGTGCGCCGCGTCCCTCGACGCCTTTGCGCACATACCACCAGATGGTCAGTGACAGAAAACCGGCCATGACCAGCCCCGGCACAAAGCCGGCCGCAAACAGCTTGACGATGGACGTCTCGGCCGAGATGCCATAGAGAATGAAGCCGATAGAGGGAGGGATCAGGTTGTCGATCGCTGCGCTGGAGACCAGCAGTCCCGAAGCAAAGCGGGGCGAATAGCCGGCCTGCCGCATGCGGTCATAGGTCAAACTGCCCACCGCCGCCACAGTGGCTGCGGTCGAACCAGAGATGGCGCTGAAGACCGCCGTGGTGCCCAGCGCCGTCATTGGCAGACCGCCGCGCATGCTGCCCAGCATGGACATGACCCAGCGCACCAGCCGCTGCGACACGCCGCCACGGCCCATCAGATCACCCGCGAAAATGAAAAACGGCACCGCCAGCAGGGCAAACTTGTCGATGCTGCTGAACATCACCTGATGCAGGGCGGTAGGCGGCACCGAGCCCGACACCAACAGGAAAGTGGTGGCCGATGCCAGGAGGATCAGGAAGAAAGGAAAGCCCATGGCCAGCAAGGCCAGGGGCATCAGACCCAGCAGGAGCGTCATCCGTTGCTCCCGTTTCGCCCCAGCAGCCAGCGCCGCCAGCGCACCAGCACAGCCAGTGCGGAGAGGAAAAAGCCAATCATCAAGGCGGCGTGGGGAATCACCTTGGGAATCTGCGCACCGGCACTGACTGCGCCGGTCTCATAGAACATCTTCACGATGGTCAATGATTGCCAGGCGACGAACAGGCAGACCCCCACCATGACTGCAGCGATCAGCAGATTGGCGGCCAGCAGCATGCGCCGCCCCAGGCGGGCATAAAAAAGGTCCATATTGAGGTGGTCGCCTCGCCAGGAAACAACGGCAGCGCCGAAAAACACGCCCCAGATGACCATGCTCACAAGCACTTCCTCGGCCCAAAAGATGGGCTTGCCCAGGGCATAGCGTCCAATCACATTGGCCAAATTGAGCGCGACCCCGCCGAGCATGACCACGCCCAGGGCGGCGTAGAGCCAGCGCAAGCCCTGGCCTTCCCGGCCCGGCGAGGCGGCATCGTTGTGCCCCGAGTCGGGCGGTTCAGACTGGTTTTGTGAACTCATCGCAGGGCCAGACTGCGCTCAGTACTTCTGACTGGTGGTCAGCATCCGCTTGTAGAAGGCATTGGTTTGCGCGTTGTCCTTGGTGACTTCCTCGCCGATACCGGCCAGCAGGGTACGCAGACGCGCTTGGTCGGCGGCCGAGAAGCGCAACCATTCACCACCGGCGTCCGACCAGCGCTTGCGTGACTCTTCATCAATCTGGCGCGAACGCACCATCATGCGCGTCTGCACCTTGTTGCCCTCTTCGATCACCATTTGGCGCAAGTCCGGCGGCAGGCGGTTGAGGAAGGCTCGGCTGATCACGCCCACGGACACCACCATGGTGTCATTGGACTCGGTGAGCGACTTGTTGATCTCGTTGAACTTGAGGTTCACATACACCGCCGTTGCGCTTTGGGTGCCGTCAATCACGCCCTGCTGCAAACCAGGGATGACCTCGGACAGGTCCATGGGCACCGCCGTACCGCCGAGTTGACGCATCTTGGCGCGCTCGGCGGGCGTGGCATTGACACGAAACTTTTTGCCCTTGATGTCGTCGATCGAGCGGATCGGCTGCTTGCCAAAGTAGTTCGCGAAAGCAAAGGTGTAGACGGAAATCACCTGCATGTTGCGATTGGCACCGAGGGAGAGAATTTCCCGGTTCATGTCAGGATCAAGCAGGGTCTTTTCTGCATGGACCATGTCCTTGAACAGCACCGGGATGCTGAACGTACCAAAGCGCGGATCGATGCCGGCGAAAAAATCCGCTGGGGCGGTGAAGGCCTCCACGGTGCCCAGTTGCAGCCCTTCAATCTGGCTGGCGATGGTACCCAGTTGATTGCGCGGGAACAGTTGCACCGTGATGCGCCCCTTGGAGCCAGCCTCGATCGCCTCCTTCATCCAGGTGCCCCACTGGTGCTGGATGTCGTTCATGGTGGCAAAGCCGATCTTCATCGTGAATTCGCTGGCCTGCGAGGGCAGAGCAAAAGCAGCCCCCATGGTCAGGGCAGTCAGGGTACGCAGCAGCGCGCGCTTACCAGTGGCGAAGGGGAATTTCATGGGTTTGTCTCCTTGGGGTTGTAGGGGCGCGGTGCAGCTGGTCACCAGACCAGATCGCCTTCGCGAATGAGCATCTTGCAGCGCAGGTCTTCGGTGTAGGGGGCGTGCGCCACGCCGCAGGGCATGCGAAACCAGGTCCCGGCTTCATAGCTGGCAAATTGGTCTTTGAGCACGCCTTCGAGCACCAGCGTCTCCTCGCCAATTGAGTGATCGTGCGAGGGCAGCTTGCGATGGGTGTGCACATGCCCGATACGACCCGTCTCAATGCCGTCCTTGTTGGGGTAGAGGTGGAGCACGTCAGCGCCGCGGTGAGGAAATTCGCCCCATTGGGCGGTCATCGCGTCGATCACGATGCGGGCAACCTCTTGGTGGATCGGTACACGCCATTTGGCATAGAGCGTGCACCCTGCATCGCTGCGCAGGGTTTGGGTCGTGCCAGGCGGCTGGCGCACAAAGGTGTGCTTGCCATAGCTGCCGTGCTCATCGCTGCAGGCGCCCTCGATCACAAAAAAGTCCAACCGCTCTGCCCAGGTGGTGGTTGGCAACGAAGCGCCGGCCGCGAGCTTGAGCATGGAGGTCTCACGACCCATCTTGGGGTGATTCACAAACTCGAGCACCTTGCGTTGCACGCCGGGCCACTCGGTGTCCTCCCAAGCCATGGTGCGCGTATCCATGAACGCCACCTTGTTGGCATCGGCATTGACTTCATCAGCAGATCTCATAGGGTCACCTCTTGACGGTTTAACGTTGATCGGATTAAATAACTATAGGCAAGTGTTTTAGCGGTTGTCAACAGGTTTAACGATAATTTGAAAGGAAGCCTCATGAATGAAGAACCCGTCGTTGCCCAAAAGGGGCCATACAAAGTCGAGCTGCTGGCTGGCTATCGCTATGCCTGGTGTTCCTGCGGCCTGTCGAAGCAACAGCCTTTCTGCGATGGCTCGCACACCTCCACCAAATCGGGCATGAAGCCGGTGGTGTGGACGCAGCAAAAAGACCAGAGCGTGTTCTTGTGCGGCTGCAAGTACAGCGGCAAGGTGCCTTACTGCGACGGCAGCCACAACAGCCTGTGAACCGCACGCGCTGTGGCCCAGCCGTGCCACCACTGCATGGAGATTTCGATTGCACGACAGCCCCGACAGCACCACTGAGGGAATGACCCTCGCCCTTTCAATCGCGCAGCGGCTGCGAGAGGATGTATTGGCGGGCCGTTACCTGCCCGGCGCAAAAATCCGACTGGAAGACATTCGTCAGGCCTTTGGCGTGAGTTGGAGTCCGATCCGGGAGGCGGTGACGCGGCTGGTCAGTGAAGGGCTCATGATTGCAGACAGCCAAAAGGGCTACCGCGTCGCCCCGGCCACGCGCGCCGAACTGGAAGAGACCATCCGTCTGAGGGTGCTCCTCGAACCACAGGCCCTGCGTTTGGCCATCGCGCTGGGCAACGACGCCTGGGAGGCGCAGGTTCTGGCGGCGCATCACCGGCTTGCCAAGCTCGAGTCCCAGCGGATCTCGGGGCAGGAAACGGAGCAGTGGGAAGCCTGGCATGCGGCCTTTCACACCACCCTGACCGAGCCGTGCCAGTCAGCCATCCTGCTGCAGTTCTGCCAGCAACTCAACAAGATTCAGGACCGTTACCGCCGCATCTTTTTCGCCCAACACGATGTCGACCGGGACGTTGCCAGCGAACATCGCCTGATCACCGAAGCCACCCTTGAGCGAAATGCCGATCGGGCTTGCAGTTTGCTCGCCGACCATATCGAACGCACGGGCCGCAATATTCTGGCCACGATGGTCGAATGACCCTGGCCGATTCGGCGCACGTGGATCTCTCTGACAACACCATGAAACACATCAAGCATTTCATCGACGGCGCCTTTGTCGGCTCCGAGCAGACGTTTCCCAAGATCTCACCGCTGGACGCAAGCACGATTGCTCTGGTGCACGAGGCCGGAGCGCAGGAAGTAGACCGCGCCGTGCGAGCGGCCCGCGCAGCCCTGCGCGGGCCTTGGGGGACGATGAGCCTGGCCGACCGCGTGGACCGTCTCTACGCAGTGGCCGATGGCATCAACCGGCGATTTGACGAATTTCTCGAGGCCGAGTGTGCCGATACCGGCAAACCCCACAGCCTGGCCAGCCACATCGACATTCCCAGGGGCGCTGCCAACTTCAAGGTGTTTGCCGACGTGGTCAAAAATGTCGGTACCGAATTTTTCGACATGTCCACGCCCGACGGGCGCGGCGCCATCAACTACGGCTATCGTCGCCCTGTGGGCGTGGTCGGCGTCATCTGCCCCTGGAATCTGCCGCTGCTGCTGATGACCTGGAAAGTGGGGCCGGCCCTGGCCTGCGGCAACGTGGTGGTGGTCAAGCCATCCGAGGAGACGCCTCAGACCGCCACCCTTCTGGGCGAGGTGATGAACGAGGCGGGCATTCCTGCCGGCGTGTACAACGTCGTGCACGGCAAGGGGCCCCAATCGGCAGGGGAGTTCCTGACCGCCCATCCCGGGGTGGACGCGATAACTTTCACCGGCGAAACCCGTACCGGCGAAGTGATCATGAAGGCGGCCGCGCGGGGCGCACGGCCCGTCAGTCTCGAGATGGGTGGAAAAAATTCAGCCATCGTGTTCGCCGATTGCGACTTTGAGGCCGCCATCGAAGGCACCTTGCGCTCTGCCTTTGCCAATTGCGGCCAGGTTTGCCTGGGAACCGAGCGCATCTTCGTTGAACGGCCGCTCTTCGAGCGCTTCGTGGAGGCGCTGAGCAAGGGCGCACAGGCCCTCAAGCCCGGACTGCCGGCCGAGCCGACAACCCGCCTGGGCCCGCTCATCAGCCAGGAGCATCGACAAAAGGTGTTGTCCTACTACCAACTGGCCCGAGAGGAGGGCGCCACCGTGGTCACAGGGGGGGGCGTGCCCAAGATGCCCCAGGAACTTCAGGCCGGCGCATGGATCGAACCGACCCTATGGACCGGCTTGAGCGACTCGGCCCGCGTGATGCGTGAAGAAATCTTTGGCCCTTGCTGCCATGTGAGCCCTTTTGACTCCGAAGAAGAAGTGCTCGCACGAGCCAACGACACCGAGTATGGGCTGGCCTGTGCCATCTGGACGAGAGACCTCTCTCGGGCCCACCGAGTGGCCCAGGCCTTGGACGTAGGAATCAGTTGGGTCAACAGCTGGTTTTTGCGTGACCTGCGCACACCTTTTGGCGGTGCAAAGCAGTCCGGCATCGGGCGCGAAGGCGGGGTCCATTCGCTGGAGTTCTACACCGAGCTCAAAAACGTGTGCATCAAACTTTGACGGCCCGGCTGAAAGCACCTTTTGTTGCGGGGCCAAAGGATCACCAATGAGCTTGCTGCTGACTGCTGACTCCGAGATCTATTACGAACTGCATGGAGAAGGGCCCCCGCTGGTCTTGATCCATGGCGCCAGTGGCACCCACCTGTCGTGGTGGCAGCAAGTGGCTGAACTGCGCTACCGCTTCAGCTGCCTGATCTACGACCTGCGAGGATACGGTCGATCCCGTGCGCTGCAGACCCTTGATCCAGGCGATGGGCATGCGCATGTGCGTGACCTGCAGGCGCTGCTCACGCACGTCGGACTGGCGGACGAGGCCGTCCATCTGATCGGCGCCTCTCTGGGGACGGCCGTTGCCATGCACTTTGCCGCCAACCATCCGCAACAAGTTCGAAGCCTGGTGCTCTGCTGCGGTCCGGGTACCGCCCGGACGCCCCTGGTCGATGAGGGTTGGCGCCTGCGACGCGAACGCATGCAAGCGCGCTATCAACAAGTGGACGCTCAGGAATCGCCCCTGCCGCCTGGCGTTCCCAAGGTGCGCAGCCCGGGAGAGAAAGAACGATTTGCAGCGGCATACCATCCCTACGGGCCGGTGGGCGAGGCCATGCATCTGGATTTTCCGGCCCTGACGTTCTTGTACGCTGAGATCATGGCGTCTGCGGGCGGCCCCCCCACGCCGTCTGTCTTTCCGGTGTTTCACAGCCGACCGGTGACGGCCGCCGATGCAGCCAACCTGGATTTCCCGGTGCTGATGGTGGGCGGCACCGAAGATCCCCTGTTCTCACCGAGCGAACTGGCTGAAGTGGCCGGTCTGTTTCCACGCGGCCGGCTGGCGTTATTCAAAGGCTCGGGGCACCTGGCTTACTACGAACGGCCCAGACGCTTCAACGATCTGGTGACAGGCTTTCTGACTGCGCCTGGCTGACCCCGTCCAGCCATCGCACAAGCGCCCGCCTGTGTGGGCACCAAGCGGCCAGGGGATTGGTTTCGGGCATCGCTGGGCATGCAATGGGTCAAAGAAAACCCGTCAAAAAGCGCCTCATCGACCACGGCGGCCCGCCGTGCCCGAAGGCTCAGCGCCTGCGCCAGACCATACCGCGTGCCTTGGTCAGCTTATCCCGGTGGATGCTTCATGTCCCTCAATGCGGGTCAGCGCAAAGCGCGGGGGAGCGATCCCCGAGTGCGGGCGGCACAAATCGGTGGGCAATGACTTTCTGAAACGGCGCCGCCCTGACCATTGAAGCGGCCGGGACAGGTGGCAAACCGCAGGTGACGCTTGGCTCTGAGGCCACGAGGGACGGGCTGCTGCTGCCGACCGGAAAAGGATCATCCGGGGTTCACAACGCCGCGAGATTCGACCGGCATCCAAGGGAAAACACGCAGATCCAAACCCCCCTATTCAATTAACATGTTAAATAAATGCAATCCACCCCATTCATCCACCGCAACCTGCCACGGCTGCTCTTGCAGGCGCGCGAATCGGTCATGGCCCACACCCGGCCCAGCCTGCGATCGCATGGCCTGTCCGACCAACAGTGGCGGGTGCTGCGGGTGCTGGGTGAACACGCGCATGACCGCGCAGGGGTCGAAACCGGACGCGTGGCCAAAGAGGCATTTTTACTCGGCCCCAGCCTCACAGGCGTTCTCAACAGAATGGAACGTGACGGCCTCATCCAACGACAGCGTTGCCCACAAGACGCACGCAGGACGGTGGTGCGGGCGACAACGCTGGGGCTGGCCAAAGTGCAGGCCTTGTCACACAGCATCGAAGCCCACTACGCCTGGATGGAGGAACAACTGGGCAAAGCCGCTTTGCGGGACTTGTACTCCCTGCTTGACCAGGTGATCGCCCTGGAAGCTGAAGGACCTGCTGAGCCACCGGAGCCCACCTTGAAAAAGAAAGCTGCACCATGAAACATTGGCAACCTTCGGGCACCGTCTATGGCTGCCTGCTGAATTTTCAGCGCGAATGGGACCTGTGGACCCCGCGCATGACGCAAGACCCGCACAAGGCCGCGCCCCAAGCGCCGGTGCTCTACATCAAGACCGCCAACACATTCTGTCCCGCCGGGCAAGAGCTGCTGCTGCAAGACGGCGTGCGCGAGGTCGACATCGGCGCCACGCTGGGACTGGTGATCGGGGCGGGCGGCCAGGTGGCGGGCGCTGCGCTGCTGAACGACTGGAGCGTGCCGCACACCAGTTACTACCGCCCACCGGTCAAGTTCCGCTGCCGCGACGGTTTTCTGGCTTTGCCGCAGCAGTTCACGCCCGGCCAGGTGTCAGACTGGGCCGCGCTGCAGATCGCGGTGCGGCGCAATGGCGCTTGGGTGCAAACCATCGACCTGCGCGACCTGGTGCGCGACTTGCCCACGCTGCTGGCCGATGTGGGCGAGTTCATGACGCTGCAGCCGGGCGATGTGCTGATGGTCGGCACCGACTGCCTGGCCGATGGCAGCCGGCCACGCGCCAAGGCGGGTGACCACGTGGAGATTTCTGCCACGGGGCTGGCCTCCGTCATCACCACCGTGGGAGGTGCCGCATGAAACACGCACGCATCGCCTGGTCGGGCGCCATCCAACAAGCGGTGGCATCGGACGGCCAGTTGCTCATCACCCAGGGCCCGCACAAGGGCCAGCGCGTGAACATGGGCGAGGTCGTTTGGCTGCCGCCGCTCGCGCCCGTGGCGCAGGCGCGCACCGTGATCGCGCTGGGCCTGAACTACGCCGACCACGCCAAGGAACTCGCCTTCAAGGCACCCGAAGAGCCGCTGGCCTTCATGAAGGGCGAGGCCTCGCTGATCGGCCACCAAGCCTTCACCCACCGTCCGGCGGGCGTGGCCTACATGCACTACGAGTGCGAGCTGGCCGTGGTCATCGGCCGCACAGCCCGCCGCGTCAAAAAAGCCGACGCGTACGACTTCATCGCCGGCTACAGCGTGGCCAACGACTACGCCATCCGCGACTACCTGGAAAACTGGTACCGGCCCAACCTGCGCGTGAAAAACCGCGACACCTGCACCCCCATCGGCCCCTGGCTGGTCGATGCGGCCGATGTGCCCAACCCGATGGCACTCCAACTGCAGACCACCGTCAACGGCCAGGTCACACAAAGCGGCACCACCGCCGACATGATTTTCGATGTACCCACCCTGATCGAGTACTTCAGCAGCTTCATGACTCTGAACCCGGGCGATGTGATCCTGACGGGCACCCCCGACGGCATCGTCAACGTCAAGCCCGGCGACGTGGTGGTCACCGAGATCGAAGGCATCGGGGCACTCACCAACACCCTTGTGAAAGCATGACCATGAAAATCGACCACCTGATCAACGGCCAGCGCGTGGCCGGCAGCGATTATTTCGAGACCATCAACCCCGCCACCCAAGAAGTGCTGGCCGAAGTCGCCTCGGGCGGCGAGTCAGAGGTGAACGCCGCGGTGGCTGCGGCCAAAGCCGCTTTCCCCAAATGGGCCGCCACCCCCGCCACCGAGCGCGCCAAGATCATGCGCAAGCTCGGCGACCTGATCACGCAGCATGTGCCCGAGATCGCCGAGACAGAAACCCGCGACTGCGGCCAGACCATCAGCCAGACCGGCAAGCAGCTGGTGCCGCGCGCGGCCGACAACTTCCACTACTTTGCCGAGATGTGCACCCGCGTGGACGGCCACACCTACCCCACACCCACCCACCTGAACTACACCCTGTTCCACCCGGTGGGCGTGTGCGCCCTCATCAGCCCCTGGAACGTGCCCTTCATGACCGCCACCTGGAAGGTCGCGCCGTGCCTGGCCTTTGGCAACACCGCCGTGCTCAAGATGAGCGAGCTCTCGCCACTCTCCGCCGCGCGCCTGGGCGAGCTGGCGCTCGAGGCCGGTGTGCCCGCTGGGGTGTTGAACCTGGTGCACGGCTACGGCAAACAAGCCGGCGAACCGCTGGTGGCGCACCGCGATGTGCGGGCCATCAGCTTCACCGGCTCCACCGTGACCGGCAACCGCATCGTGCAAAGCGCGGGCCTGAAAAAGTTCAGCATGGAGCTCGGCGGCAAAAGCCCCTTTGTGATTTTTGAAGACGCCGACCTCGACCGCGCTTTGGACGCGGCCATCTTCATGATCTTTTCCAACAACGGCGAACGCTGCACCGCCGGCAGCCGCATCCTGGTGCAGCAAAGCATTTATGCCGACTTTGCTGCCAAATTTGCCGAGCGTGCCCAACGCATCACCGTGGGCGACCCGCTCGACGACAAAACCATCGTCGGCCCCATGATCAGCCAGGCCCACCTGGCCAAGGTGCGCAGCTACATCGAGCTTGGCCCCAAAGAGGGCGCAACGATGCTGTGCGGCGGCCTGGACCGCCCCGCCTACGCCCCCGAGTTGGCTGGCGCTTTGCAAAAAGGCAACTTCGTCTGGCCCACCGTGTTCGCCGACGTCGACAACCGCATGCGCATCGCGCAAGAAGAGATCTTTGGCCCGGTGGCCTGTCTGATCCCCTTCAAGGACGAGCAGGATGCGATTGAAAAAGCCAACGACATTGAATACGGCTTGAGCAGCTATGTCTGGACCGAGAACCTCGGCCGCGCCCACCGTGTTGCCGCCGCCGTGGAGGCGGGCATGTGCTTTGTCAACAGCCAGAACGTGCGCGACCTGCGCCAGCCCTTTGGCGGCACCAAGGCCAGCGGCACCGGCCGCGAAGGCGGCACCTGGAGCTACGAAGTGTTCTGTGAGCCGAAGAACGTGGCGGTGAGCCTGGGCAGCCACCACATCCCCCATTGGGGCGTTTGAGCCCATCCGCAGGAGTTGACCATGTCCGTGAACCCCTTGGCCATTTGGGGCCCAGTTTTTGCCATGATGATTTTGGTGCTGGTCGTGACCGTGCTGACCTTTCGCGAACGGGTTCGGCAGTTCAAGGCGATGCGCCTGCACCCGCAAAAGGTGTCCACCCGGGGTGAGTTTGCGGCAGCCCTCAAGGACACCCGCTGCGCCGACAATTTCGCCAACCTGTTTGAAACCCCGGTGATGTTCTACGTGGCCTGCATCGGCCTGTTCGTCACGCAAACCCTCTCGCTGGGCGCGCTCTGCCTGGCCTGGGTGTATGTCTTGCTGCGCGTTGGGCACAGTGCGGTGCAATGCGGCCGCAATGGGGTGCTCCAGCGCTTCAAGCTCTTTGCGGCCAGCCTGCTGGTCTTGCTCGGGCTGTGGGCGGCTTGGGGCTGGTCTTTGTGGCAACTGCGCTGATTCAAAGGAAACACCATGGAACAACCCGACAACACCAGGAGTGCTCGCCATGGGTAAGCTCGCATTGGCCGCCAAAATCACCCACGTGCCCAGCATGTACCTGAGCGAGATCCCGGGCCCGCGCTTTGGCACGCGCCAAAGCGCCATCGACGGCCACAAAGAAATTAGCCGCCGCTGCCGCGCCCTGGGCGTGGACACCTTGGTGGTGTTTGACACCCACTGGCTGGTCAACGCCAACTACCACATCAACTGCGCGCCGCACTTCAAGGGCAGCTACACCAGCAACGAGTTACCGCACTTCATCAACCACATGGCGTTTGAGTCGCCGGGCAATCCTGAGTTGGGCCACCTGCTGGCCCAAGTGGCCAATGACCACGGCGTGGAAACGCTGGCGCACGACAACACCACGCTCGACCCCGAGTACGGCACCCTGGTGCCGCTGCGCTACATGAACGAAGACCAGCACTTCAAGGTGGTGTCGGTCTCGGCCCTGTGCATGGTGCATTACCTGAACGACAGCGCCCGCCTGGGCTGGGCCATGCGCGAAGCGGTGGAAAAACATTACGACGGCAAGGTGGCTTTTTTGGCCAGCGGCAGCCTGAGCCACCGCTTTGCACAAAACGGCCTGGCGCCTGAATTTGCCCACAAGATCTGGAGCCCGTTTCTGGAGCAGCTCGACAAGCAGGTGCTGCAGATGTGGGCGAATCGCGAATGGAAAGCCTTTTGCGAGATGCTGCCCGAGTACGCCAGCAAAGGCCACGGCGAAGGCTTCATGCACGACACCGCCATGCTGATGGGCGCTTTGGGCTGGACCGCTTACGACGGCGGCGTGGACATGGTCACCCCCTACTTTGGCGCCAGCGGTACCGGCCAGCTCAACGCCATTTTTGAAGTGACGCCGCAAGACGGCGCGCAGGTGCCCAAGGCAGTGGCCAGCAGCGCCGAGGGTTACACCGCGGTCAGTACACGCCTTTGACTTTTGAACCAGGACTTTCCCATGCCCCACCTCGTGATCCTCTACACCGGCCAGCTCGACGCTGAAGTCAACATGACCGTCCTGTGCCGCCAGCTGGCCGATGCCATGCTCACTGTCCAGGACGAAGACGGCCAACCGGTGTTTCCCACCGGCGGCGTGCGGGTGCTGGCTTACCCCGCGCCGCACTATGCGGTGGCCGATGGG
>Ga0255132_1000030_pt1 | contig 55258 bp, 41 predicted proteins | sample Law_Law_RepA_8d_FD_188551 | JGI IMG/M metagenome (GOLD analysis project Ga0255132, IMG submission 188551) | Freshwater microbial communities from St. Lawrence River, New York, United States - Law_Law_RepA_8d | ecosystem: Environmental > Aquatic > Freshwater > River | place: USA: New York...
CAATTACTCACCCCACAAACAATAAGATGGTTAGTTTTCACTCGGCAAGCGATGGCCCCGCCATTGGGAATACGGTCGGCAATCAATTCCCAGCCAGCCAGTCCCATGCCCAGCTCATTGCCACCGTCCCCTATTCCCACAGTTGTCCACCCCGAATCCGGGTACTCGAAAAGGCCGTGCGCTGGAAAATTCCACGGTGAAAGGTCAACCCCCCGCATGGAAAAGGCCTTGCCTCGATTTGCCTCTGGCATTTGATGGTCAAAGCGCGCCTTATCCAGCTCAGGATGCGCCGCATGGGCCGTCTCAAAAGAATGGGTGGCCCCAGCGCGTTCAATAGAAATCAAATGGGTGAAATCACCCTGCCAGCGTTTCAGGGCATCAGCCTGTTTTTCAGGCTCCCTTGGCAACGCGCTTAAATCTACAACAGCTATCTGGCGTTGTAGCCCCCTACTGGCCAAGCCAACCCGCAAAGCGGCCAAAGCGGTGCCATCTGCCGCTAAAACCGGCTGAAAACCAAGGCGAATGGCTGTTTCCGCCAAAAAAAGCGCACCCGACGGTCCATCAGTCTCGCTGGTGCCGGGCGGATCAGCCAAGGCTATGGGAAAGCCGGTCACAATCAGCAACCTTGGCAAGGGATGGGCCGCCAAATCCAGAACGGCAGCCGCAAAATCATCTTTGCGGATTGAAAATAAATTTGGCTCGCCCCGGGCCAAACCTCGCCCGGCTGAATCGACCTGAATAAGTGCGTTGAGCTTTGCCAACGCATGGACAATTTTCGGATTGGTCATGGTTGCCGCCAAGGAGTCTCCAAAGCGTTCAATGCCTCTTCCAGCCAAGCACCAGCACCTAAAACAGTAGGCCATTCCTGCCCGGGCTTAACCACCAGCTCCAATGGCTCGATCTTTGTCGGGTGCTGAAACCGTAGGCCCCAAGCATGCAGACCAATAATGGGCCCTGTTGAACAGCTAAGCGGGCCTGCCGCACCGTAACGATCGTCCCCAACCAGCGGGCACCCCCTCCATGCGAATTGGGCACGAATTTGATGGGTTCGCCCGGTTTTGGGGCGAACTAATGCCAATGCCATCCCCGGCACCCGCCTGATTACCTTATAATCCAAAAGCGCTTCTTTGGCTCCACGGCTATCTTGGTGCAATCTCTCAGCCTTGCGCACACCTTGACCAGCCCTCGCCCCTTCCGACCTCATCCAATCAAGCATCTGTCCCCGCTCTGGCAATCGAGTCTTTCGCTCCTCAAAACAGGCCAAATAAGCCTTTTCTGTCTCTTTTTCATGAAACTGGCCCGAAAGCCTCGCTGCTGCCTTACTGGTTCTGGTGAATAGAACTACCCCACTGGTTGGCCTATCAAGTCGATGCACCACACCAAGATAGACATTGCCAGGCTTCCGATAGCTGGTTTTTAGATACAATTGCGCCAAATCAGCTAGCGTCAGCTCTCCAACCATTGCAGGGGGGGCAGTAGCCACCCCTGCTGGTTTGGCAAAAGCCAATAAGTGGTTATCTTCCAGCAGAATGGGTGGGATTTGGTTTTTCATTAAACCCATCTTATCGGCTGAAGCCTTGGTATGGGTGTAAGTTGCAAGTCTTTATTGGGTAAGCATCTTGGTTTCCCCGACTATTTCGGGTTGGCCGTAATACTTGGTTAGGAATTCAAGCAAGAATTGAGTATAATGCCGAAATGATAGACCAAACACAGGGCGGAAAGTCCAACTTAAAATCCCGTGTCACCTTCCATGGCGCAGCGCGCATGGTGACGGGCACCATGCACCTTGTTGAGGTCGCCGGGCGGCGCATCCTCCTCGACTGTGGAAGTATCGCCACAGGAAAAATGGAAGACAATAAACCGCCGGAGCCATTTCCATTTGATCCCACCTCGCTCGATGCGGTGGTATTGACCCACTCCCACCATGACCACTGTGGCCGTTTAGCCTCTCTGGTTCGCGACGGGTACGATGGCCCCATTTTCACTCACGCCACCAATGTTGAATTGCTTGAGGTGCTGTTGCGTGATTCTGCCCGCGTTCAGGAACGCGAGGCATCCATGGCTCGGCACCGGGGCGGGAAAAATATCGAACCCCGATTTGACACCGCCGACGCTGAGTTGACCATTGATCTCTGCGAATCAGTAGATTACGGCGAGTCTGTCACAATTGGTGACGATATTGAACTCACCCTGCGCGATGCCGGGCACATTCTTGGCTCGTCCATGGCGACCATTGGCTGGCGTCAAAATGAGCGTGATCGCAAACTCACTTTCACCGGCGACCTCGGGCGAAGTGGAATTGATTTTCACCCGCCGCCCGCAGCCTTGCCTGTCAGTGATTATTTGATTTGCGAAAGCACTTACGGCGGCGAACTGCACGACAGCGTGGAAGTGATGGCCCAAAAGACCGGTCTGGCCATTCGTCGAGCAGTGCGTGAAGGCGGCAAAATACTCATCCCCGCCTTTAGTTTGGGCCGCACCCAGATGGTGGTCCATTTCTTGCAAACCTGGATGCAAGAAGGCATTGTGCCGCCTCTTGATATTCATGTGGATAGCCCCTTGGGCCACAAATTCGCCAAGGTTTACGATCGTCATCCAGAGGGATTCTCTGTCCCCCTGCGTATTTTTGATGACATCGACTGGTTGGAAAACCGCGACGACGCGATGGACGCATCGCTTAGCCCAGGTTCTCGCATCGTCATTGCCTCGGGTGGCATGTTGGAGGGGGGCCGTATTCTTCAGCACCTCAAGCACCATGTTGACGACCCACGCTGCACCCTTTTGATGGTCAGTTTCCAGGCCCCAGGCACCTTGGGAGAGAAAGCCCTTCAGGAAAATGACAGCATCCACTTCGGTGGCAAGCGCTGGAACAAATGGCTAGCAGTGGAGCAGGTGCGGGGATTCTCCGGCCATGCTGACCACAACGACTTTTTACGAGCCGTAGCACCACTTGAAGGCAAAACTTCCAAGGTCATGCTTGTTCATGGCGATGTGGAACGGGCCGAAAAATTGGCCAAGGCATTTGCAACCAAGAATTTGGGCAAGATCGACATGCCCGAATTGGGCCAGACCATCGAACTCGACTGATCCCAAACCCTGCTTCCGGAGCTATCCGACATGACCCTTCCCCGGTTCGCTGTCGCCCTGTGCACCTGCGTTCTTGCAGCCTCTCTGTCCCAGGCACAAGATTCCGGTCCTAAGCCCGGCGAATGGTTCCAGCTTTTTAATGGCAAGGATCTTACCGGCTGGACTCCGAAAATTCGCACCTTCGATTTGGGTGACAACTTCAAAAACACCTTCCGCGTCGAAGACGGCCTGTTGAAGGTGCGCTACGACGGTTACGACAATTTTGGGACACGCTTCGGCCACCTTTTTTACAAGCAACCCTTCAGCCATTACACCCTGCGCATTGAGTACCGTTTTGTGGGTGATCAAGTGAAAGGGGGCCCAGGCTGGGCCACCCGCAATAGCGGCGTGATGATCCACGGCCAAGATCCGGCCACCATCGACAAAGACCAAGAATTTCCCGTCAGCATTGAGGTCCAGTTTCTCGGTGGCGATGGCAAAAACCCCCGGACCACCGGAAACCTTTGCACTCCGGGCACCCATGTGGTGATGAAAGACAAGCTGGAAAAGACCCACTGTATCTATTCGACATCCGACACCATGCATGGCGAGCAGTGGGTTATCGCTGAGATCGTAGTGAAGGGCTCGGAGATGATCGAGCACAAGATCAATGGCAAAACCGTTCTCAGTTATTCCAAGCCACAATACGACCCAGGCGACAAGACCGCCAAACCACTTATTAAAGACGCTAAAAACCTCCTGATTGAGGGCGGTAGTATCAGCCTCCAATCTGAAAGCCACCCTATCGACTTCCGCAAAGTCGAGATCATGGTTCACCCCAAGCCCTGAAAACCAGGCCCCTGCAACCATGTGGCAACCACCTCCAAGACGACGCCTTTGGCTGATGCGCCACGGTGCAGTTGATTATTTTGCCGGCTCTGGTGCTGATTTTTCGTCACCAGAATTGTCCCCATGTGGAATTGAGCAGGCTCAGGCTGCTGCACAGTTTTTTGCTAGCCTAAAAATAGATCATCTGGTGACTAGCGGGATGCCGCGCACTCGACAAACTGCCAGCCTGGCCCTTCCGGGGCATCCGGCGATTGAAGATTCGCGCTGGCGCGAAATTGAACCCGGCCAGATAGCCCGCCCTGAACGCGATACATTTACCGACCCTTTAACACTCAAGGCTGTTTTGAAAACTTTGGGGCCAGGGCTCACAGAGGCCTCAACCTTTTTCGGGGGCGAAACATTTGGCTCGGCCCAAAGTAGGGTGATTGAAGGGCTGACCGAACTATTGTTTAACCCCGCGTGGACCCAGTGTTTGCTGGTGGCACATAGTGTCACCATCCGCTTGGCCCTGCTCCACCTACTTCAGGCACCACTTGATTCGCTTTGCCGACTCGAGCAAGACACCGGCTGCCTCAACTTGGTGGAAATTGACCCAGCGGGGATGCCGTTGGTGCGTTTGGTCAATTTTACCCCGCCCTCCCCCACCAAAGACCAATATCCCCACTCTTCTCTTGAAGAACTGCTGCTTCAGTTCCTGAAAGCCCAAGGTTCCACGACGCCTCGTTGATGTTCCACGAGACATCTAGGCCCGTTACCTATTGCCGCAGACACCAGCTAGATAGTATTTGCCCATTTGGGTGATCTGTCCGGGGGGACCGACCATCCGCTTGGCCTCGGGGGCCTGCATGAGTTTGGGAAGGATTTTTCTAGGGCTAGCCTTGGGCCTGCTCTGCTGCCAGTGTGCATTCACGCAAAGCGTGGATAGTGGCCCACCCACGCCTCCTCCCTCAGACGATGCCAAGCCGAATGAAGCGCCAGCATTCCCCCGTAGGGTCCCGATCTCTTCCCTCATTTGGCAAGGGCCCGCATTGGATGCCGGCCCCGGAGGGAGTGAGGAGGCTGTTGAATACGGAATGGCCCGATTGTTACCTACGGTTGGCTCCTCGAAACCTGGTGGCCCTAATGTAACTTTTGGCGGGCTCATCCAGGCAGATGCCGGCTGGTTCAATCAAAGCACCTCCAGCAGGCTAACGGTGGGAGATGTCCAAGACGCTGCTGGCCTGCGACGGGCCCGGTTCAATGCTTTCGGCTCTGTGTCGGAAAATATTGATTTCCGTATGGCACTCGACTTTGCCGCCCCGGCCAGACCCTCCTTTGTGGATACCTTTCTCGACTTCACCAAAATTCCACTCCTCGGAACCATTCGGGTGGGCCAATTCCGCCAACCCGAAGGTCTGGAAGTCATGACCGCCCAACGCTTTGGGGTCTTCATGGAGCGTTCGTCCAACATTTTGCTGATGCCTGTCAGGCGCATTGGAATCGGCACATTCAATCGCACCGCAGATGGTCGGGCCACTTGGTTTGTCAGCGCCTACCGCACCGGAACCGACCAGTATGCTGATGATCTCAACGACAACGGTGCCTACGCCAGCATCGGGCGAATGACCTGGCTGGCATGGGATGGCGACTATGACAGGTACCTTCACTTGGGTGGTAGCTTTGGTTTCTCAGGCGCGACCAACGGCAAAATTCAATACGGCAGACTTGGCGGCAATTCACCCGAGTGGGGCCTTTTTGCAGGAACCATTGGCACCCCCGAGTTCGCCAACTCCACGCCATCTTTCGTGAATACCAACCAATTTGCGGCGCTCAATTCCCTTCTTTCCAACTTCGAAATGGCTTGGACCTATGGCCCTCTTATGGTCCAAGGCGAATTCACTACAAGCCAAGTGAACAGGCCCGAACAGCCATACGCCTTTTTTCCGGCTTATTACGGCCAAATATCATGGTTCCTCTCAGGAGAGCACCATCCGTACAACCGAAACCTGGGAGTCATGGATCGCGTGATCCCGCGGACAAACTCGGCACCTGGCAACCCCTTTGGCGGTGCTTGGGAAATCGCAGCCAGGATATCCTGCATTGATCTGACTTCTGAAAATATCAATGGCGGAAAACTCACCGATGGCACCATCGGATTGAGTTGGTACGCCAACCCTTACACTCGCCTTTACTTCAATTTCATCCATAGCTTTCTGCAAAAGGATCCCATCGGTCCTAGCAACGCCAATGTCTTTGCCATGCGCGCTCAATTGGATTTCTAATGATGAATTTCTGCATAGGGAACAATTTGGCCCCCACAGCATTAGTTTTCGGACAGGTTCTTGACTCTATTTCCCACAGAGCATATATGGCCAAGTTGACGCTCTGGAGGATGGCTGATGAAAGCTAAAAACAATACATGGTTTTCAGCCATTGCGCCATTCGCCTTGCTGTTTTTGGTTGGGGATTGGAACCGCGGGCTGGCTTATCCTGAGACAGTCCGCGATTCCAATCCCCAACCTGTAAAGGCAGATTCCGACAAACCGTTTTCGGAAAATCCCAACAATAACCCGGACGCACTTTCACTCACGGTTGACGATGGCCCTATTACCGCTCCAGTGCCTGGGTTGATCTGGCAAGGCCCTGCCTTGGATGCTGGCCCAGGCGGCACCGAGGACGCCGTGGAGTATGGCATGGCCCGGCTGTTTCCTACTGTGGCAGGGGCCAAACCCGGCGGGCCCAAGGTGACCTTTGGTGGTGTTTTCCAAGTGGATGCCGGCTGGTTCAACCAGAGTACAGCTAGCCAAGTAACCATGGGGGATGTGCAAGACGCCGCCGGAATACGGCGAGCCCGACTGACTGCTTTCGGTTCGGTGGCGGAGAATGTTGATTTCCGCATGCAATTTGATTTTGGTTTTCCGGGCCGGCCCACCTTCACTGACAACTTCCTGGATTTCACCAAAATCCCGCTCCTGGGTACGGTGCGCGCCGGCATTTTCAAACAACCAATGGGCTTGGAAGAACTTACAAGCTTCCGGTTCCTCACCTTCTTGGAGCGGGCACCCAATTTCCTGCTCCAGCCCTTCCGCCGGGTGGGTATCGGTTTTTTCAATGCCTCCGAGGACAAGCGGGCCACCTGGTTTGTCACCACCTACCGTTCTGGCAACGACCAGTTCGCCAACGACCTTAGTGATTCAGGCGGCTACGCCGGCATGGGCCGGTTCACCTTCCTGCCCTTCATCAATGACTTTGAGGACCACTTCCTGCACATCGGCGGATCCTTCGGATATTCCGGGGCGAATAACGGCAACATCCAGTACGGGCTTTTCGGTGGTAACGCCCCGGAATGGGGCCTTTTTGTAGGCACCGTGGGCACTCCCGAGTTCGCTAACTCCACACCTTCTTTTGTGAATACCGGAAGAATTCCCTCTTTCGATGCGCTATTGTCAAACACTGAATTAGCCTATGTTCTTGGGCCCCTGTCCCTTCAAGGCGAACTAACTACCAGCCAAGTGAACCGTGTTAACAATCCGACAGCCTTCTTTTTCGCTTATTATGCCCAAGCATCTTTTTTCCTCACCGGGGAGCACCGACCCTACAACCGCAATCTGGGCTACTTCGACCGTGTGATGCCGAACACTACCTCGGGTAGCGGCAAGGCCCTTGGCGGTGCTTGGGAAGTTGCATTGCGTTTGTCCCACATCACCCTGTCAGACGCCGGTGTGAACGGCGGCGACCTGACCGATGGCACTTTCGGCGTCAACTGGTACGCCAACCCTTACACCATCATGAAGTTTAACTTCATCCACTCGTTTCTGGACAACAAGGGGAACGGCAAGGGCGGCATATACGACCCCAGCAACGCCAATGTGTTCGCAGTGAGGGCCCAGGTGGATTTCTAGAAAACGCCAACGGATAAAAGGCAGGCAAGGGTCATTCGATCTCCACCACTGTTCCGTCCGGATTGATGTCAATCTCGCGAACCTTACCGTTCTTGGCCTTACCGCGCACCTCGTACATCCCGTTTGACAACTGCCAAGCGGTTTCAAAGGCAACGCCAGGCAATTTCTCCCTGGCCACTTGCATCACATTGGCCGGGACATCCTTCAGCTCAAGAGTTGTTTTTTTAAGACTGCTATCACTACAACCCAGGATTGCACAGCCGCAAAACCATGCGGTAACCATCCAAAGTTTGCTCATCAATAATCCCCTATGGATACCACTTCACCACCGGCGCGGGTAGATAAAGCTTTGTACACCGCATAGTTAGTCGCCCCACTCAACCCAGCCACATGCCCATCTACAAACAGGAAATTTCCGGCACCACCGTGCCGCGAGGTGAAATGGTTGATTTCCTCGGCATAAGCCGGCCCCCTGAAAGTTTCACCGGTGTGACCGAGGATAAAGTTCGAGGCATGTATCACCTGCAACGGCAACGGTGAATTGGGAGTTGGAACCTGATTAGATCCGGTGACGGCACCCACCCAAGTGCTTTCCGCATCACGAAAGGATCGCTCTCCAACCATCAGGGTGCTGGAGGTCCCATCGGTGATATCCCCCAACCGCACTGTCGCACCGCGAAAGAAAATGCCTTCGCCATCCACACCCGGCTCACCAATTCCAAAATTGCCTATGTAATTTGAAGGGCCAACCTGACAAATGGCAACCTCCAGCATTCCGGTTTTTGATCGGGGCCCCACCAGGAATGGCTGTGTATTTCCAGCATCAGAAGGGCACAAAAAACTCTTAACCACCCCCGCACGCCCAATCGCATTGGACGGTGCCTCAATGGGAAGCTTTTGGTCTAACTGCTTGAAAAGGTTTTCATGTTCCATTTGAGGCAGGATTTGAGTGGCCCAACCCCAACCGGGCCCGGTGTCATTACCCGTGTTGTCGTAGCCCGAAAGATAGCCGGCTGGAAACCGCCCGGCACCTCCGTGGTGATTGTGCAAAGCCAACCCCACTTGTTTCAGGTTGTTGGCACATTGGGTGCGTGCGGCTGTTTCCCTGACGCGTTGTACCGCCGGAACCAGCAACCCCACCAAAACCGCAGTGATGGCAATCACCACCAACAATTCAATCAGGGTAAATGCGAAACGGCTTCGAAACGGGACCGGGGGCACTACTGAATCTCCCGACCGTTTGATGGGTCCAAACGCTTTCTGCACGTTACTGAATGGCAAATATTAACCGCCACACCCTGATTGACTTATCAACAAAAATCGGCCAACTGGGTTCATAAAAGAAAACACCCCGGCTGAAAAGCCAGGGTAATAAAATACCTGTTTTTAAACAGGACTACTTAGGCCATTTACGGTCTTTGCGGCGCTTCCGGTCCAAAAAACCCTTGCGCTTGAGGGCCTTGGGGGTCGGGTGATTCAAGGCCTTGCGACGGCGCTTACGGGCGGTGCGAAGCTTACGAGCCAACATGGGTCAAACTCCAAATTCACTTACCAAAACCTAATCATACACCCTGTTTCGGTTCAGGTCAGCACCTCTTTGACAATACGGGCCGGTTCTACCCCAGTTAATTTCAGGTCCAATCCCTGATTTTTCACTGTGAACCGTTCATGGTCGATCCCCAGCAAGTGCAAGGCAGTGGCATGAATATCGTGAACACTCACCTTGTCTACAGCAGCCGCATAGCCAAAATCATCCGTTTGGCCAAAAGAAAAGCCCGGTTTTATGCCCCCACCCGCCAGCCACATGGTAAAACCGGCCAAATGATGGTCTCTGCCGTTTCCTTGTGCCATGGGGGTGCGTCCAAATTCGGAACCAAAAATGACCAAAGTGTCATTCAACATCCCCCGCCGCTTCAAGTCGGTGAGCAATGCGGCTGCTCCACGATCGACCTCTGCCGCTGTTCCGGCCACATGTTCTTTAATGGCCCCGTGGTGATCCCAGTCCCGATGATACAGCTGAATAAACCGCACCCCCCGCTCTGCCAACCGTCGGGCCAGCAGGCAATTAGCCCCGAAGGTTCCATCCCCGCCTTGGGTGCCATACATTTCCAGGGTTTCTTTGGTCTCATCCCGCAAATCCATCAAACCCGGAACGCTCGACTGCATGCGAAAAGCCATTTCATATTGGCTGATGCGGGTTGCGATCTCGGGATCATCCACCCGGTTCTGATGGAGACGGTTCAATGTCTGGGCGGCATCCACCACCCCCCGCTGCCCTGCCGCATCCACCCCGGGTGGGTTGCGGACATACAGCACAGGGTCTCCAGTTCCCCGCAATTCAACCCCCTGAACCCGACCCGGCAAACAACCCGAGTGCCACTGCCTGGCCGCTATGGGCTGCTTTTGGCCAAATTTGCCAGTTGAAACCAACACAATAAAGCCCGGCAAATCCTGGGTTTCCGCTCCCAACCCGTACAGGACCCAGCTACCCATAGCCGGCCGGCCGGGGATCATGGACCCGGTGTTCATGAAGGTGTGGGCCGGATCGTGGTTGATCGCATCGGTAGAAACAGACCGAATCAAACAAATCTGATCGGCACACTTTTCCCCCAAGTGGGGAAAAACAGTCGAAATATTCTGGCCCGATTGGCCATATTTTTTAAACGGATGCTGGGGTGCGAATATTTTCAGCGCAGAACCCTGCAATTGAGCTATTTGTTTGCCTTTGGTTACCGACTCGGGCATGGGTTGCCCGTCCATCTTCACCAACATCGGCTTGTGGTCAAAAGTATCTAGGTGGCTCATGCCACCTGCCATGTAAAGCCAAATAACCCGTTTCACCCGCGGGGGGTGGTGCAGCACTCCAAGCCCCCCCGGCATGCCGGAGCCTTGAGCACCCCGGGCATGAAATCCATCCCCTCCCAGCAGGTTTCCCAACGCCATCGATCCCAAGCTCAAGCCTGAGCGATGCAAAAATGTTCGTCTTCCAAGGCTATTTAGCATTTCTTTAATCCTTTTTATATTCATCAAAGCCCAAGGCGTCACTCGCGGGCAATTGTCTCATGCAGGTTCAACAGAACGCGGGCACACGAAGTCCAGGCGGCCTGCTCTGGTGCAGGGTACGAAGAAGAATTGGGTAACACACCCACTGCCAACAATTTTTCAGCCTCGCCTGGCCGAGACAAATACTGCTTGCGTTGGCTGCCCAGCAGGTCCTCAAGGGTGGCCAATTCAATAGGCTCGGGTTGCCGCTGCAGCGCCCATCTGAACAGTAATCGAACGCGGTCCCCATCCCCCTTGGCGGATTTGTCTTCCAAAGCACGATTGGCCAAGGCCCGAGCTGATTCGACCTGAATGGGGTCATTTAACAACACCAAAGACTGCAAAGGCGTGTTCGAGCGTGCCCTGTCAGATGCGCACTCCTCGCGACTGGGCGCATCGAAAGCCTGCATTGCCGGATGCAGATATTGCCGCTGCCAGTGGGTGTAAAGCGACCGGCGGTGCAGGTCCTCGCTGCCAGATTGTTGCCACTCGCGCGTGGGAAAATTCAAATAGGCCCAAAAGCCAGGCGGTTGGTAAGGAAAAACGCTGGGGCCTCCCACCTTCTCAACCAGCAAACCCGAAACCGCAAGCGAGGTGTCACGCACCATCTCCGCATCGACTCGCCACCTCCCTTGCCTGGCCAAAAGCCTGTTCTCTGGGTCAATCTGCCGGCCGGCCACATCCGACGACTGCCGGCGGTAAGCCTCTGATGTAACCAAATGACGAATCAGGCCACGCAGATCCCAACCACTCGAGACGAATCTTTGCGCTAGCGAGTCGAGCAATTCCGGATGGGTAGGCCACTCGCCTTGGCTACCAAGGTCTTCCACATTCCTACTCAGGCCCGAGCCAAAAAACAGCTTCCACAAACGGTTGACCGTGACTCTGGGGGTCAATGGATTTTGCGCGCTTACCAGCCAGCGAGACAAATCCAGCCTGTCTGCCCTCGATCCACGCGCCTGAAACGGCGGCAGGTTGGCTGGCGTGCCAGGAGCAACCACCTCACCCGATTCATCCATCCAGTTGCCTCGTTTCAGTACCCGAACCATCCGTGGATTGACAGTCTCGGTCACCAGAGTTGTGGGTAAACTGGCCTGAAGTTTGTTTTTGGCTTCGCGCGCGACATACAACTCTTTGAATTGCGGATTACCCCCAGAGGCATTCAGCAACAAGTGGTCGTCCACTTTCTTGTCTTCCTCAAGGGTGCGTTTCTCCTGCCGCATTAGTTTCTCAATTTCTGGAGGCAGCGGCTTGGCCACGCCTTCAGCAGGCACCTGCTCCCCCTGAAAAGTCATCAACCTGTAGGAACCCAAGGTATGCTGTGGGTTGGGATGGTCCTGCCTAAGGGTAATTTCCAGAATTGTTCCTTTGGTAAGTTTTTCCGCCAGAAAGAATTCCGCCGCGTTTGGCTGACCACTCTTAGGCAGTATGGCCCAGCCCCAATTTTTGCCTTTGGCATCACCATCAATCGCTGCGGCTATCGACCATTTTCCGTAAGGGTTTGTCTCTGCATGGCTAGACTGCTCAATGGTTGCCGCGGCCGACTTGATTTTAACCGGCCGTTTTTCACCTTTGGCATCGACAGCCTGAACCAAAACCTCGGTCAACACAAAGTTGCCATTGCCAGCACGGCCCGGGCCACGCTGGGGCAACCCATCAGCGGGAACAACTTCAAGGCGCAACCGTGTCGCATCTTCCACCAATGGCTTGGTCAAAATAATGTGAACATCAGTTTCGGGACTTTTTCCAGATGCAACAATTAAACCTTGCTTTGTCACCTTCAGGGTACTGCCGGCCGAAGAAGTGGCCTTGTCAATGACCAATGGTTTTGAAGATTTCACCAAAAGCGACAGGCTTTCACGCAATGGCGGTAGCTTGCCCCTGACCTGCATTTCCAGGGTGGCAATTTTCTCATCGAGCTTTTTCAGCTCTTCTTTTTGGGCCGGGCCGGCTACACCCATCTTCGGGCCCCAATTGTCGCCTGAGTAGAGTCCCACCTCTTTGATGTCAGCAAAAAAAGCCTCCATCTTGTAAAAATCTTTGGTAGTGAAGGGGTCATATTTGTGGTCGTGGCATTCCGCGCATCCAAGCGTCACCCCAAGCCACACACCACTGACATTCCGCACACGCTCGGCAATATATTTGGCCAGGTACTCCTTGGGCTGCACGCCGCCCTCGGCGCTCATCATGCCCAAACGGTTGTAACCCGAGGCAATCATCTGCTCCTGGGTTGGGTTGGGCAGCAGGTCTCCCGCCAGTTGTTCGATTGTGAAGCGGTCGAACCGCATATTCGATGCAAACGCCTCGATCACCCATTTCCGAAACGGATGAACGCTTACCGGCTGATCGCCGTGGTAACCAACACTGTCGGCATAACGGACCAAATCCAACCACCACATGGCCAAACGCTCCGCATGGCGCGGAGAAGCGAGAAGCCGTTCAACCTGCCTCTCATAAGCACCGGGTGAATTATCCGCCAAAAAGGCATCCATTTCGCCCGGAGTAGGGGGCAAACCGGTCAAATCAAAGCTTAGCCTGCGCAGCAAGGTCCGTTTGTCCGCTTGTGCTACTGCACCCACGCCTGCGGCAAGCAACTTCTTGCCAATGAACCAGTCGATCTCGTTGGCCCCGGGCGAAGCGGCTTTTGCCTCAGTCACCCGAACCGGCTCAAACGACCAATGCCCTTCAAAATTTGCCCCTTGGGCCACCCATTTCTCAATCAGGCGGATTTCCCGCTCATTTAATTTTTTCGCGCTTTTTGGGGGCGGCATTTTTTTGGTGGCATCCGTTTCGCGCAAACGGGCCAGCAAATCGCTCATTTCCGGCTTGCCAGGCACTACTGTTCCGCTTTCACCAGGTTTGCCCAAAAGCCCTTCCTTGGTGTCTAACCTCAAGTCTGACTTTCGTTGGGCGGCATCCGGCCCATGGCAAAAAAAGCAGTTATCGCTCAACAGCGGGCGAATATCCCTATTGAAACGGACCGTCACCGGCAGGTCGTCCGCCGGCGGCAGCATGCCAGATACCAACGCCATAGCCGCAATCAATGAAAACGCGCCTGTCATCTTTCACCTCCGGTAGGTGCAACAGGGCGCACCACCTCCAACAATTCGATTGCCGGCTTGCCATCGCAATAAAGCATGGCCAAACGCCCATAAATTGGCGTGCCATCTTGAATTTCATTGCCCACCTGAAATCGCTCGCGGTCCACTTGGCGGATCGGGTAGGACAGCAGTGCCGTACGCTCAACTCGCCTCAAAACACCTTGATCTATAAGCAATCGACCCAAGGGGATTTTTTCTTCCATAATAAGCTCACGCACCTGATCAGTCACCAGATCGAGGTGAATGCGCACAATGCCAAACAAAATAACCTTGCCAGACCCTGAATCCTTCAAAAGCAATTTACGGCTGTAGGTTTGCCCCTCAAGCCTTCTGGCTAGCGCCAGCAGTACAACAGGCCCACCATAGTGGGCTTCCAGAGTCACCGTCATGTGGTGATGGTGGACAAGCAGTGTGTTTGCAGGCTCTTGAAGATCACCAGGCTGCAGCCATGTTTCGCCCAGTGCGGGTTCGCCGGGGAAATCCCCCAGCAACCTCGCAAGCTCGACGCGATTTGAATTCTCCGGGCCCATCGGCGGCCTCTGGTTGGGACATGCGCCCCATCAAGGGCGCATCTAGCGGGATGAATCAAGCCACTGGCTGTTGCATGGGCAATAATGGCAAAGTGATCAGTGAGCTGGCCGGGGCTGACTCATCTATAGCCTCCTTAGATTGCAGCACCGAATCAACCAAATAATACATCAACTCCCGAAGAGGCTGCGGCTCAACCTCATCTGCCAGTGCTTCAGCTTTGGCCCGGAATTTCTGCAGAAGCTTTTCCGCCCGCTGAAAGACCTTTGCCTGAGAATAAAGCGTGTGCACACGCTCAACAACAGCCCCCTCGACTGTTCCCCCGCGGATGAGCGAGAGTAGCTCTTGCCCCTTCTGCGCGGGAAGAGTCTCCAAGGCCAAAGCGAGCAGAAGCGTTGGGCGCGCAGCCAAAACATCTTGGCCTGCAACCAGTTTGTTATCTTCGTCGGGAATGAAATCATTGAGATCGTTGATGATCTGAAAGGCTATGCCAAGATTCTTGCTGAATTCAGCAATGGTTTTATCTAGCTTCGCCACCTGGTCGGCTTCCCCACCCAGACGCACGCCGGCATACAGGGCGGCCTCAAATGCAGGCGAGGTTTTCAGGGCATAAATGCGCAAGGCATCCAGGGCCGAAAGCGATTGATCTGCCGCTTGGCGCCATAACAATTCCGCACCCTGCCCCTCGGCCAACTTGACATGGGCATCAGAAAAACGGGCCAGCAAATCAGAAGCAGCTTCCGCCCCATGAGCCGAGGCATCGCGAGCCAGCAACCGATAACCCCAACCCACCAGGTAATCGCCAATGTTGATGGCTGGCCCGGTGCCGATGCGCTTGTGCAGTGTTTCCTGCCCATAGCGGTAGGCATCGTCATCTTCTATGTCATCATGAATGAGCGAGGCTTTGTGAAAAGCTTCAATCGCCAAGGCCGCCCGTTTGACCGGATCGGGAAATAGCGGTGCCTCACTGGCCTTTGTGGCCTCACCGCCCTTCATCGCATCGTAGGCGGCCAACGTTATGAAAGGTCTGGACCGCTTGCCACCCCGCTCCATCCATTCATAAGCCAAGTCCTCGTTGCGACCCAAGGTTCCCGCTCCCTTGCGGGACCTACCCGCTAACCGGGTCAGTTCGGGCTCCTCACACAGCCCATGGGCTGCCCGTAACAAATGGATATAGGTTCTGGGCTTCACCACCGGGGCAGGGGTCTGAAGCTGGATCATTTCCATCACCCAGTCATCATCCACCGAGGTGCTTTTGCAGTTACTCGACAAAAGTGGCGTGGCAATGCATGGAATACCCGCGAGCAAAATCTTGTCTATCGCCCGCTCAAGCACATTCAGGCAAGCAACGCCCACAATGGCATCCACATGGCCTGAGACGATGATTTTCAACACAATGGGTGTGCCTTCGCTCACCAAGACCTTGTAACCCAAATCTTCAGCCTTGCCCTTGAAGTCAGCCACGGAGCAGGCACCGCACTTGCGACAGTCGAGCCCAAATTCGTCGTAGTCGGCAGGACATCCTTCAGCATGCTTCAGGCAATGCGGCAAAAGCAACAACCTGCGGTTGAATGGCACCGCCTGAACCTGCTCACGCCAAAATTCATTCGCAATGATGACTGAGGTGAAGCCTGTATGCTCCAACCCCATATCCAGACGGCGAAGCAACTCCTCCGCCATCACTTTTAATTCATCTTTGGAAAAGGTTTGTGATCGATCCAAGGTGGCTACAAAAACCTTGGCCGCCTCGCGAATGCGGTCACGATCCGCACGAATCTGCGGAACCACCTTGATTTGGGCAGTTTTAGTCCGGGAAGACCCGTTTTGACTCGAAGCGGTTAGCCCGTTGGCCAACTGCGGTTTGCTGACTGCGCTGGACACATCACACCTCGGGCGGGAGGGCTCGTAATACGAAATTCAAACCGCACCCTATAAGTTTAGTAATTCCGGTGATTTAAGCCCGGATGACGCAGGGCTCGCCCCAATGCGGACACGCTGAAGATTATGGGGTAAAGGCTCTCGAAATACCAGAGCCTGGCAAAATAAAAGCCAATTGGGGAGGCAATCCGGTGTCGCTGGTCCCGGATTGCCCGGCACAGCCATCCCAATCCCCGCCTTAACTTTTCCAACTCTTTTGGTTGGTTAGCAGGGGTCAAATCCATGAGGGCTGTCAGTGCCAAGGCGGTCTCCTCGACCTGACCCTCGACTCCTTGGGCCCCTCCCCAGCTGCCATCTGCATTTTGAACCATAAAAAGATAAGCTACTCCTTTTCTAGCCTCCATCAGTTCCCCCAAACCCAAATCACGATAAGCCAAAAGAACCCTGGAAGTGCCAAAAACCGGATTGATGTCTCCTTCTGCATCTTGGTGGCCAAACCATAAAGGCAACCAAGATCCATCCGGCCTTTGCTGGCCAGCCAAATATTCCAAGCCCCCCTCCACCAAAAGACGTATTTCAAGTTTCACCTTCTCAAGCCCATGAGAGGCAAGCCCGGAAGCCCCCTCTAAATAGGGTGCCACAGCCCGCATCGCATGCGCTGTCAGGTCGGTTCCACTTCGGTCGAATGGTAATTTACCCCAACCCCTGCAAAAGGTGGGCATCCCCCCATCCCGGTTTTGCAAGCCCCCCAGCCATTCGATCCCTTTCTCCAACCAATCCCATTTTCCTTTTCCAACCGTTCGCGTGGCACCCAGGGCCTTCAAAGCCAGCATGGCACCCGGAGTATCGTCTGCATCTGGCACACCACCCGGTAACGGACTCCAGGCCCAGCCTCCTGGCTCCGCACCCGTAAAAGGGTGACGCACCTGATGCTGCTGATCCAGCAGGTAGCGGGCCAGTTGCTCGCTTCCGGGCAGGTCTTCCAATTTTCCAGCATCGTCCAGAGCTTTCACCGCCAAGCTAGTCACCCAGGTGGCCAAGTGGGTATCGATGGGCCAACTGCCATCGGCCCGGGCACTGGCTCGTAAAAAAGCCAAACCTTTTGCAACCACTCCATGGTTCCGCTCCCCTGCTCCAGCCAGGCTTAAAGCCACAAATGCTGTGAGGGGAGTGGCCTCCAAAAAGCCCCCATTATGCGGCTGCAAGCGGGCAAGCACCCGCAAAGCAGGGCGAATTGCCAAGGAGCGAACGCCCGACCACGGATTGACCGAGGAGCGGTTTCGGTGGATGCATATTCCCATGCTGATCAGGGCAGGAAGCGCGTAGCTGACAACCGGCAAACTGACAAAACGGTACCACGATTGCGGTAGCACCGATAATTCATGGGGCAACCGCGGCACTTCTTGCCAGGAAACCAAGCCCGCTAGTGCGCAAGTCGTCAAAATAGGGACCGAAAAGGTGCGATCGGTCCCATAATAATCCCGAACAGACTGGGCCCACTCTGCCGGACTGGAACCCGCCCTGTTTTTCACCCAGTCCAGGCATTTGCCCACATGCTCTGGATACTTGCTTTCATTTTTGGTCAATCGCCAGGCGCAAAGGCAAAGGATCGTGGTGGAAAGATTCGATTTGCTTCGAATTGAATCACCAAAGCCACCGTCTTCATTTTGGTTTGCCGCCAACCATTCCAATCCTGCGCTGATCAGTTTGCGATCGTTTTCATTGTTCGGGTCACCCGCCAGTCCGGCATGGCCCAAGGCACTAATCGCCACAGCGGTAGATAGGGCACTTGAAGAAAGCTCCCCCTCCCAGTGACCTTCAGGGGCACGCAGGGCTAGAAGGTCCGCATAAACAGTCTCAAAAGCCTCTGAAAGCTCGCTGGTCACGCCATTTATCCATTGGAAAGAAAAACCCCGGGAGCGAAAGCCCCCGGGGTTCGATCAGAAAACATCAAGCCGGCCTGATCATGGAAGGAAAGGCTTGGCGAAAACATTGACCATCTCATTGATAGTGGCAGCAGGCAGCGAAATGCTCGCTACCGCATGACCTGGCTCCAGACCGATGGAAGCGCCGAAGAAAACGCTCTTGGGGTTCTTCACCTTCCCAAGACCTTCGGGAATTGGCAGTGCTCCGCCAACAACATCCTTCAAAACATTGACGATCAAGGAGCCATACTTCACTGGATCCACCAAGGCGACCAAGGTCGCATCGGCAGGTAGCGTGGACGAAACAACCTTGTATCCTTCGGTAGATCCAAGGCTGTCCTTGCCGGCCTTGGCCTGCTCAAACAACTCTTTGGCCATAGCTTCGGTGGGGGCGGTGATCTGGTAGAGCACCTTGTCCGAACCACCAATCCAAATGGTGATCTTCTCACCCAGCATCGACTTCATGGCCTTGACCATGCCAGCCTTCATCTCTTCTGGCAGCCCCTCTTGGTTACCCAAGGACTCAATATCAATTTCCATTTCCAGCTTGGAAAACTTGATGCCACCGATGGTAGCCGCATCGGCGGTAACCTTGGGTTTGCCCTTGATTGGGGTCTTACCTACCGGGCTGGAAAGGCTGTCTGAAGCTGCACTCAACGCCGCTTTGGCGGCAACTGCGGCATCTTCCACTTCGCGAATATCAATGCCAGCTAGGGGAATACCCACTGCAGATGCAGCCGAACCGTTGCCGGCGCTAGCCTCCAGAGCCTTGCCTCCGTCTGGGGCGAACTTCTTTAAATATGGAAGAGCCGCCTTGATAAGGGCACCATTGTTGGTCGCCCCCATGTACATCATCTTGCCGCTTGGCAAACCAGGAAGAACCTTGTTGGCACTTGGTTTCAGGCCTTCCAACGCCTTGGCTGTGTTGGTTCCTGAACGCAAGGCGGTATCCAAACCCAGAACCAAGCTCTCGGGCTTGAACTCAATGGTGCCAATCAGACCTTGGCTATCTTCCAAGGCTTGGAATGCTGGTGCCACCAATTCCTTGACAATCGCAAACTGCTCGCGCTGCTCCTTGGGCAATTGCTCCTCGGCCTGCTTGATGCCGTCCTCAATCTGTTTGCGGCCTTCCTTCACTTGGTCGGCATAGTCTTTGGCCAATCGGTCCAGACCAACATGGAAGCCGATGTCAGCACCCAAAAGCTTTGCAGCCTGCGAGGCCTCAATCTTCACGCCCTCTGTCGAGGCCATGGCTTTTTTTAACGCGTCACGATCATTGGAAACGGTTGCAAATCCCTTGTGATTAGCCACATACAGGGTCTTTCCGCCATCCACTTCATAGGCGGTGATATTACCTTCCTTTTTGGCGCCCTTGCGCTCCTCTTCCTTGAAGGCGCCGTTCACAAAAGCGTTGAAATCATCTGCTTTCAGGAACGCAACAACTTTGGGGTCAGAATCTTGGCCGGGCTTGGGAAGCTCGGGAAGGGTTATGAAAATAGGCCCATTTTTGTTGATACCCGAAAAAGGCTTACGGCCGTCAATTCCATCCTCAAAAGCCTGATCAATAAAGGTTTTGGCAATCGCGGCTTGATCTGGCACCGCTTTTTCCAAGTAGGCCAGCAAACGGTCCTTGGTACCCAGCACACCCTTGAGGTGGATCACGACTGCGGAACCAGCGGGAACTATGGCAAGCTCGCTCGAGCCATCACCAGGTGCTATGGCCAAAACTGGCAGCGCCAGTGTTGTTGTGGCCAGCGAAAGTGCGAGAACACCACGGCGAAGGGCTCGTGACGCCTTGGTCCCCGCGGTGCGCAAAGAATTGGAAAGTCGCATCACTGAATTGACTCCATCGGGCAAAAAAATGGCCATAAGGCCGATGTGCTTCTGGAAAAAGGGATCCTTCCCCTGATACACCCTAATGGACCAAATACCAGCGAATACCGCCAGCACAATTGGCACAATCGGCGTAATCAATCTTACCAGTATAAGCGGACCTTGGTTTCAAGTCCCGGCAAACCTTAAAGATAATATAAAATATCAATATATATCAATAAAACCTACTGCTTGCTATGAGCCCAAGCCAATGGCCTCAAACCTGGCTCAATATGCAGTAGCACTTGGCCGTCGTGAAACAACCGCACTACCCCAGACGACTGACTAACAGTGACGGCAACCGCCTTGCTGGCCTTGCTCACAGCCGCAGCCGCCGCATGACGGGTTCCAAGCCCCATAGAAAGGGTGAAATCTTCATCCGGCACGATCAGACGCATGCACCCGGCTATCGCAATACCATCTTTGTTAATCAATATAGCTCCTTCTAGCCGAGCCAAATCTTTGATCTGCTCACGCACTGCCGGGTCTTTGACGTCCCGCTCTTCCTCCGGGTAGCCTCGAAAAGGGTTGAAATTCATGGGCCGGGCCATTTCCATCACATTGCGGGTGTCCCCCACCACAAAAAGCGTGCCCGTCGGATAAGCTTCGCGCCCCTCCCGCCCAATTTCGGTGGCAAGCTCCACCACCGCCCGCAAGGTTGCCAAGGGAACTCGAGTGTCTAGGCCCCTCAATTCCCGGGCCGTCAACCTTTCTAGGTGTTGTCCCAACAGAACCAGGTGGACTGTGTCGAGTTGCGGTAAATCTTCATCCGGGTCGGGAAAATTGCGGCAAAGCACTAATACCCTTGCCCCCGAGCTCAACCATTCATGGCGAATTGCCTCAAGAAGGGCCATGCTCAAGCGCTCACGAATGCTGATACCACCCGTGGTGGTCTCCAGCACCCTAATGCCTGGATGCTTGTCCCTCAAAAAGGTACGCTCAGCCTGGGAACTGACGGATGTGAATAAAGCAACTCTGGGCAATAACGCGCGCACTTCCGACCAATCGAGCGGAGTATCGGCCAAAACCAAAACCGCATCCGCCTTCAAAGCAGTCACTAAATCATTGCTGCCGGCCACCAAAGCAGCGACTGTTGGGGAGAGAGCCATCCCAATCATCCCTCTTGCATTGGATAAATTTCACGGACAAACCGACTTGTTCTTTAATGCTAGCTCATTCAACTTGGCCCGGCGAATGGATTTGCGGGTTTTTGCCGGCACGGTTCCAGCCCCCATGGCATCAATTCCCCCTGCCAGTCAACACCATGGCCACATTGCGCTAATATAAAATTAGGTATGCTGTGCTAGATTTCAGTTGTTTTCCAAAAGGTAAAACTCGATGGCGGAGCGCGTTTTGGTGGCGATGAGCGGCGGAGTGGATAGTTCCGCCACCGCTTTTTTGTTGCGCCGGCAGGGGTATGAACTGGTCGGCCTCTTCATGCGCACAGGCGACCACGGGAATGCCAGCGAAGCAACTCCCTCGCGCAAAAAGGGTTGCTGCAGCGCACTGGATGCCAGCGATGCCAGACGCGTTGCAGACCTGCTGGACATGCCGTTTCACGCGCTTGATTTTGAAGAAGATTTCGGACGCATTGTTGAGCGCTTTGTCGACGAATACCGCGCCGGGCGCACGCCCAACCCCTGCGTGGCTTGCAACAACTGGCTAAAATTTGGCCGTTTGGCAGAAATGGCCGACCGCCTCGATTGCCATTGGATTGCCACCGGGCACTACGCCCAAATTATCCGGCCACATGGTGCAGACCGGGCCGAATTGCACCGCGGCCTCGACCCCGCCAAAGATCAGTCCTATGTCCTTCATGGCATTAAGCCGAAGGTGCTGGAGCGCGTGCTTTTCCCTGTGGGTGGTCTTCCCAAAACCCAAGTGCGGGAAATCGCCCAAGAGGCTGGATTGCCAGTTTTCTCCAAGCCCGACAGTGTGGAAATTTGCTTTGTGCCCGACCAAGATCATGTGGGACTGGTGCGCCGACTACGCCCCGGCCAATCCATCGGCGGCGACATCATCGACACAGCCGGCAACCTCCTAGCCACCCACGATGGCCTCGAACGATTCACCATTGGGCAGCGCAAAGGTCTGGGTCTGGGTGGCGGCAAACCCCGCTATGTCCTGCAACTAGTGCCCGACCAAGGCACCGTTGTGGTTGGAGAAAGGGACGAACTGCCAACCCAGTCAGTCACCTCCAATGATTTCTCCTGGCTAGCGCGCATACCTGCTACGGACGAACCGCTGCTGGCTCAATGCCGTTATCGCCAACAACCGGTGGGCGCCCGGGTGGAAGTGTCGTCAGACAATCAAGTACTAATTTCCTTCAGCCAGGCGCAGGGCGGAATCAGCCCCGGGCAATCGGTCGTGCTTTACAGGGGGCCGCGAGTTCTGGGCGGTGGCACCATCGACAGTTCAGAACTGGGTAACTAACCAGCTCCCATGCAATAAATATTGATAAAAACCGCCGGTTTAAATCAAAATTGGCGATTAAGATCCTTTACCCCTCAACTTTTCCTTAAGTATCCTCAGTTCCACCGCCTCTGGCCGAGCCTTGTAAAACGGATCCAGTGGATAACAGCCCGAAACCAGACCATTTCTAGGTGCTGTGGTGCAATCGCTCAAGGTGCGGCAAATTCGCTTACGATCGACCCCCCTCCCTTTTTCCAAATCTATCGGCAGTGTGGGATAACTAAGCACCATCCGGCCAAGCCCCACCATGTCGGTTAACCCGTCACCAACTGCTGCTTGGGCCACCACACCCAGCCAATCCTGCAAATAAGAGTAGCCTGATCCCACCCAAACCATGCCCGGCACCTGCTTTTTCAAGGCTGCCGTGGCATGGATTTGCCGCGCCACTCCGGCTAGCGGTTCCTCGGGTGGGAGGTAGCCATCAGAAGGCGGCTGGGCAGCCGGCCTTTGAAGATGCGGATTGTAGTAGGGGCTGCCCGCCGTGGTGCAAACCAAGGTTACGCCGGCGTTCCTGGCCAACCGCAAAAACTTTGCCGGCTCCGCTAGGTCGAAACCGGTTCCAGTGCCATCACCCCCAAATGCGTGCGGGTAATTCCCGTCCCACGCCTCGGGTATCCCCACCCCGTCTGGCCCTTTGGTATAGGGCAAGGAGTCAAAAAGGCTCAGGCGCACCCCGAGCGCCAGCCCGGGAGCCTCTGCCATCAACCCAGCCGCAACTTCGGTCAGAAACCGGGCCCGGTTTTCCAGCGACCCGCCAAATCTTCCCGCCCGGCCAACCGCACCCAGCAATTCGTGGCCTAAGTAGCCATGGCAATGCTTGATATCCACAAAATCAAAACCGGCCTGGGCGGCCAGCTTTCCCGCCTCAATGAATGCTTCGATTAACCTGGAAAAATCATCATCTGTCATCAAATGGTGCGACAAACCGCCACCATTTCGCTTGTCCAAAATCGGGTGGTGGTAGGCAATCCAAGGTTCTAGCTTTCCGCCCGGGTTTGGCCTCGCCCACCGACCGGAGTGGGTCAATTGCAGCCCGATCACGGGTTTTGCCCCTATCCCCATCGTCTCGTGGTGGCCTGAAATCAGCCCTTCGCGCAAAGCCACAAAATCAGCCAGCCGCTCCCGGCCCAAAACCAGTTGATGGGGATTGGCGCGCCCATCATGCCTCACAGCGACAGCCTCTCCGCCCCAAATCAAACCTGCACCGCTGGCACCAAAATTACGCCAGCGCCGGTGGGTCAATTCGGTGGGCCGTCCGTCTAAAGTGCCATCCCAACCCTCCATGGGCAAAATGGCCCAACGATTTGGCGATTTGCCTGCGACGGTTTCAACCGGCTGGGCCATTGGGCCAACCGGGCGAAAGGCATCATCCACCGGCAGAGCGATTCCCGACTTTGCACAGTACTCTTTGAGCTGTGACGGGCTTCGAACCGAGGCCAGTTTGAGCAGTTCCCTCTTAGCCGAAGGCTGTGTATTTTCCATGGCCATTAGACTTTCGAACATTCGGATATCATGCGATCGAGCTGCTCTAAAATAGGCCGCATTAGGTCTAGGTCGGTCGCAGGCCGAACTGGGCATGATGGATGAACACCTGGGTGGCGCACCAGCCCTCTCAGGTGCAAAAATTGCGCTGCCGAATGCTTGTAGGCGGGAACCGGGTCGCGAAAGGCAAGAAAGCCCAAATACTGCAGCCAATCATTCAGTTGGTAAAAATGCGGATTTCGCTCTGCCCACAGTTTGTCTCTTAGCCCAAACGCCTCGGGGTGGAAGGCGCTCAGACCCAACAGGTAATCACTGCCGTATTGCACCATGTCGATGGCCAAGTCATTGCCAGTCAAAACCAGAAAGTCGGGCCGGAAACAATCGCGCAGTGCCAAGCGATCCCATTCCCGCATCCGGTCTAGCGACGAGTGTTTCGCTCCCATGCACCTGGGCAGTTCCAACAACTCACGGTAGACATCAAGAGAATAGATTTCCCCCGCAGGAGAAAACTGTTTGCCCAGTTCAAACCCGAGAAAACCCCGCGGGCAATGTTCGCCCAATGCCTTGTAGGCTCCAACCAATTCACGGCCGCGCAGGGACGTCAGGCCATGCGACTGCATGACCACCGGAATGCCCCCGGCCCGCTCGATAGCGGCAAGCTCTCGGTGGTAAGCCTCGGGCTGAAAGCTATCCCCTGCCCTATCCTCCACACAGGCCCCAGCGACAAATTTGCGCCCTTTGCCCAAGGCTGCGCCAATCTTTAATGCCTCCACCCTTTGATCGTGGGTCAATAACGGGCCATACCCGGTGTCCATATTCAGGGCAGGAGTCAATCCGGCATCAAAAGTTCTTTGAACAAGGCTTTCCAACCCGTTCCAATCGGCATTGCCAGCCAGATCAAAGGGCAAAAGCACCGCAGACATTCCAATAATCTGCCGGCCGGCCCGAACTGGGGGCATTCCCCCCGCCTCATTTCTGGAATTTTCAGGATTCATGGGCAAATTCTCAGCGAAAAGTTAAACTATGCAAATGGCTCGAGAAATGATGGAAAGCCTAGTGCTCATAATAACAGGCTCAATTCTTGTTTATTTTGCAATATTGCTCAGGAGATCTGCCTCAATGATTACCCTCGCGGCTCTTTTCGCCTTGGCCACACCGCTCATTTTTGCCGAAGCCCCCCAAACGGGCGAAGCAAAATCCGGTGACCAAACCAATCAGGAAATCCTTGCCCTGCAAACTAAAATTGAGCAGGTTCGCGGTTTAAAATTCAAGGAACCGGTCAAGGTTGAACGCATTTCTCGCCCCTCGGGCGAGGATCCGGGCAAACAAGGCTATTACGATGCTGCAACCAAGCGATTGGTTTTGTTTACCGATGTTAAAGGCTCCTACCAAAAGGGTGTTCTCATCCACGAATTGGTCCATGCCTTGCAGGATCAGCATTTCAACCTGCAAAAACTTGGAGCAGCCCTCCACAAGGTTGACGAAAACAACGATGACGCCCTTGCCCTTTCCGCGCTCATCGAGGGCGACGCCTCACTCACCATGGTGGAGGTTTTGAAAGAGGAGCAACCAGCGGCCGGCAAAATGTTCGAAGGCAAGTTGGAAACTGCCCGTAATTTGAAAAACAGTTTTCTTTACGGGCAAGGTGGCCGTTATGTCCAATCGCTCAAGGCCAAAGGCGGCTGGAAAACAGTAGATTTCGCTTACTTCAACCCGCCCACCACTACCCGCGCCATTCTTGACCCCGCGACCCGAAAAGGAAGCATCAGCTTGGGTTCAGGCAAGGTGCGCGGAGCTTACGGCCTGATGGAAACTTTATTGTCCCAACCCCAAACCCGCGAAAAAGCAATTGCACTTGCCAAGCAATGGCGCGGCGACCGGGTAGAGGAAAAAAGCTGCTGCACAGCCTGGACTGTGATGATGGACTCCCCTCAAGCCGCAGCCGATTTGGCCACCGCACTCTCCGACTGGGCTACCGCTCAACACCCCGAATGGAAAAAGGCCGACACCAAGGGAATGGTTGCGTTTTGGACGGTTCCCAACAAAGGAAGTGCTGGAATCGTCCGCCACGGCCAAACCGTTCTTCTTTATGAGGACTTCAAAGCCACAGACCCGTCTGGTTGGAAAAACCGGCTGACCTCTCCCCCTCGCATGACCCTAATCTCCGGTGCTGATACTAAACCGATCACTATAGGCCAATTTCTCGACAAATTGCTGGCTGCCGATTTCGTCTGTTTGGGAGAAAAACACGATAGCCTTCCCGAGCACAGGGCCCAGCTTTGGGTGCTGGACCTGCTCCACGCTGCCGATCCCAGCTTGGGTCTGGGAATGGAAGCGTTCCACCGTCCTTTCCAAAAGCCCCTCGACGACCACAGTGAAAGTGCAATCGATGAACCCGCCATGCTTTCACAAACCGAATATGCCACCCGTTGGGGCTACGCTTGGGAGCTGGATGCCCCCCTTCTGCGTTATTGCAGGCAGCACCGGATGCCAGTCGCTGGCCTGAACCTCCCTCGCGAAATCACCCGCAAACTAAGCGCTGAAGGTTTTGACAAGTTTTCAGACAAAGAGAAGCAGGAACTGGGGCCCATGGATTTCCAGGTTCCCGAACACCGCACCCACTGGTTCGAAAAATTGGCCGCCATGCACGGTAATGGCACAGCCTCCCCTGAACGCAAGGAGAAGAGCTATCAAGTCATGGCTGCATGGGATCATGGCATGGCTTCCTCAGCCGCCAATTTCAAAAAAGAACGCGGCCTGAACCGGATGGTCCTAATCGCCGGAAGTGGGCATATCGAACGCCGCTTTGGCATACCTGATCGCGTGGCCAAGCTTTCAGGGGGCAAATCTGTGGCAATTCGGGTTATTCAGGCAGGCGAGCCCCTCGAAGAAAAAGGCAAACCCCTTGCAGATCTCGCCATAGTGCTGGAATAGGCCAAACTTCTCATAAGTCTTGATTTGGGGTGAATTTTTGGCTTTTGAAGTCGAAAATCACCCTAAATTCTGACACTTTCTTCACGATATCCACTCAACACTTTGTTAAAATTCACTTGATCTTGGTCGAAGCTAGATTTTCCACCAAGGTAGTAAGTCAGCGGGGTTAGCATGGCAGGTGGTTCTTCAACAGCTTTCTCGGCCATCATGCAAGAGCGTTCGCGCTCGGGTCGTGGGCCTGACGGCACAGAACGAAAAACCAAGTTCGAGGTTCGCGATTGGAACTTTTGGTACGGCTCCAAGCAGGCGCTTTTTTCCATCAACCTCAAGATTCCTGAACGCAGCGTGATGGCCCTCATCGGGCCGTCCGGTTGTGGCAAAAGCACTTTTTTGTGCAGCATGAATCGCATGAACGATTTTGTCGACAACTCTCGCCACGAGGGGCTAATCGCCCTCGATGGACACGATATAAACGCCCGTGATTTTAATCTGGTTTCATTGCGTCGTCGGGTTGGTATGGTCTTCCAGAAATCCAACCCTTTTCCAAAAAGCATTTTTGAAAATGTCATTTTCGGCCAGCGGGTTGCCGGCCAAACCAGCAAGCAGGTTCTCGAGGAAATTTGCGAACTTTGCCTGAAGCGGGCCGCCTTGTGGAACGAGGTGAAAGACCGCCTCGACGATTCCGCCCTCGCTTTATCCGGTGGTCAGGCGCAACGCTTGTGCATAGCTCGCGCCCTGGCCACCAACCCCGAGGTTCTGCTGCTCGATGAACCAGCCAGCGCTCTCGACCCGGCCTCCACCGCCCGAATCGAGGACCTGATCTTCGAATTGAAGGAAAATTACACCATCATCATCGTCACTCACAACATGCAGCAGGCAGCCAGGGTTTCTGATCAAACCGCCTTCTTTTTTGAGGGCAAGCTGGTCGAGTCGGGTCCCACTCAACAGCTTTATACCCGCCCTTCCATCAAACAGACCGAAGACTACATCACCGGCCGGTTTGGCTGATCGCCTAACTTGGCACGAGGGCTAACAATCCATGTCCATTCACCTGCAACGCGACCTCGACAACCTCCAACGGCAAATTCTCTCGCTGGGCGGCTTGGTCGAAGCGGCTATCTTCAAGGCCACGCGCGCCCTCAGGGAACGCAATGTCGGCCTCGCCCAAGAGGTGGTGGAAGGTGATTCCCAAATAGATTCCGAAGAGAACGAAATCACCGAGGAATGCCTGAAAATCCTTGCCCTCCATCAACCAGTAGCGGGCGACCTTCGCCGCATTGCCACAGCCATGATGGCTGTTGTCGATTTGGAGCGAATGGGCGATTTGGCCGAGGAAATCTCCGAGCGTGCGGTGCACATGTCCCACTTGCAGTGCACCCCATTCCCCGACGGGTTGGAAACCATGACCGATCTGGCGCTGACCATGGTTCGTCAGGCGCTCAATGCGCTCGTTAACGGCGACCCAGATCTTGCGCGCAGGGTCATTCGCATGGACGATGCGGTCGATGATTACAACGACAAACTCATCGCCAAAGTCACCGAAACCATGCGTGCACAGCCCGAGCTGATCGAGTGCGCGCTTTCCCAATTTTCAGTGGTGCGTCATGTCGAGCGCATTGCCGACCACGCCACGAATATCGCCGAGGATGTCTGCTACCAGGTCGAAGGGCAACTCATTCGCCACCAACCCCGTTGATGCAAGTTGATGGAATAGGAACTCTTCAGCATGAAAAACCTTCCCGAGGATTCCACCAAAATGGGCGAAGCCGTTTTTCCCCCAATGCAATCCCCACAAGAAGAGCAGGGAGCCAAAAAGGAACGCGTCCTCATCATCGAGGACGAAACTGCCTTGGCAGAAGCCTTGGCTTACAACCTGCGCCGTGAAGGCTATGAGGTGATTCATGCCCTCAATGGCAAAAAGGGCCTGGCATTGGCTTTTGCTGAGCCACCGGATGTTTTGCTGCTCGACCTGATGCTTCCTGGCATGAACGGCACCGAGGTGCTGCGCGAATTGCGGGCTAACGAAAAAACTCAGCATTTGCCCGTGATCATTCTTTCAGCCAAGAGCGAGGAAACCGACCAGGTGGTTGGCTTTTCCCTTGGTGCCGACGACTATGTGACCAAGCCTTTCAGCGTTAAAGTCTTGCTCGAGCGCATCAAGGCCCTCCAGCGACGAAAATCCCAGCCCAACGAACCCGCCAACCCAGAATCAACCATCCTTGAGCAGGGGCCCATCCGGATCGACCGGGTTCGTCACCGGGCTTTCCTTGAAAACAAGGAAATGGATCTCACCCCCACAGAATTTCGCCTTCTTTTATGTATGCTCTCCCAGCCGGGTAGAGCGTTCACCCGGCGGCAGCTGATGGAAGCCTCCATAGGCGATGGTGCGATCGTCCTCGAACGCACCATCGATGTGCATATCAAAACCCTGCGCCGCAAGCTTGAAAACGACGCCTTGGTTGAGACCGTCCGCGGGGTCGGCTACCGGCTGAAGGAATAGGCCGGGCCTTCAAGTTTCCTTTCCTCCAGTAAAACTAAGGAATTCCCTGCGTTGGCGTTTTTACGCGGTTTGGATGGAATCATTGGGGAAATGAAGCATTTGGAAACGGTTCTAACCTCGCCACCACCCTATTTTTTTCACAAGAAGGCCACGGTTCGCTTGACGAAATACCCTGTTATCCACTACTTTTGAAGTATTGCCAAACGGCGGGGCCCTGTCGTCTAGTGGCCTAGGACACAGCCCTTTCACGGCTGCGACACGGGTTCGAATCCCGTCAGGGTCAGTTTCTCCGCCGCAATGTTTTTTTGACAACAAAAATAGCTCACTAAAAATCAAATCCGGCTCATAAATAAAATCCATATCGTTCTGCCTAGCTCTTGGGCAACCATCTAACACTGCTAGGGCTTCGGTAATCTAACCCTCTCGCCAGTACCTTAAATCCGCTAACAATATTTATAAATTTGGGAAAATCTAGGCGCTCCCTAAGGAATCTGACCAAACGCCAGCAAAGCCTTCATGGGTAAAAAAACGCCCTGTGAACCTCTAAATTTCACAGGGCGGGGGGCGAATCAGGTGCCGCCTATTCAAGCGGCGCAAATCTTTATTTTTTTCTGGAACCTATCAATTCGTCGGCTAGCCTGGACCAGATCATTTGGTCCAAGAAGCCTGCCATTCGATTTCTGGCAATAGAACTGGCTTCCAAGGCCCGAGTTTGAGGCATTGCCTCAGGTGGACTGGCTACTGGGTTAGAGACCGCACCCGAATCGATCGACAGCAGGGCTCCGCCTTTCCAAATTGGAGCAACCCCAGCAACTGTGGCCCCCAAAACCGATGCACGCACAATCGCCCGCTTCAGATTATTGGCTGCAGGGGCAACCGTGTTGAACTCAAGGCTCCAGTTCTTCAACTCACCTTTGTCGCCGTATAAAGTATCTGAAATCACCAGCGTCCAACCGCCTTTGGCGCCTTGGCCATTCAGGGCAACCAAGGCTGACTCAGGCTTGAAGCTACCGCTGAAAGGGGCCACACCATTGGCAACCGAAACCGCGGCTTGATCGTCGAACAGCGTGCCATTCAAGTTATCCCCGTTACCTCCACGCCCCATCATCAGCACATAGGGTGTGAAATTGGGTGACAACAGCACGACATTCAAGTCGCCTACCGCCGTATGTGACACATTCAAGCGAACATTCAGATCAGAAATTTTGAAATCTTTATCAACAAAAATAGTAGACATCACTATCCGCATGTCGCCAATCGCAAACTGGCGGTTGCTAGTGAAGGTCTGGCCATTACCCACTTGCCAAGACAAAGCGTAGGTATCATTCTGCCGCCCCTTCAAACCGTCTTGGTTCTGGTCCATCAGGTTGCCCGCCCGATCGGCTATGTTCGGACCAACCGTCACTGAGTAGCTGCCCAAGGCGGACATGTCCTTGAATTTCACCACAAACTGGGTGTTGCCACTGCCATCCACAGCCTGCACTGAATCAGCCCTGTAATTGCCCTGGGGCCCGCTAATCACCACATCCTCGGCGGTAAATGTAGCGATGTCTATCGGCTCGGAAAATTTCAGCGTCACCCCTGAAGCCAAACCCGATGTCAGCGTGAAGTAGCCGTTGATAATCCGGGCCCCAGTCACATCTGCCGGCGGTTTAATCACCCAGTCCATCGCGTAAGTGTCATCAGCCCCACCATTGACCCCATCACCATTCTGGTCCATGGAGTTGTTGGCGTTATCAAAGATGGCCGGGCCAACACGCAGGGTATAGGTTCCGAAATCCTTCAGCGCCGGGAAAGAAATCACAAACTGTGTTCTGCCTGTACCCGAAACAACACTGACCGAATTGATGTTAACCACGCCATTCGGTCCGGTCAGAACCAGATCATCTTTGGTGAAGGTCTTGGCCAGAATAGCCTCTGAAAAAGTGAGCCTGGCACCAACTGCCAAACCATTACTCACCACAAACTGCCCCACAGTCACCTTGGCACCGGTCAAATCAGCAGGGGGCAGAGGGCTCACCACCCATGTCGTTGAAAAAGCATCAGCCGCCTCGCCATTCACCTGATTGCCATTTTGGTCCATCGGGTTACCAGCGCCATCCAGAATTTGTGGCCCAGCACTCAAAGTGTAGGTGCCCACAGCGCTCAGTGCTGGGAATGTCACGGTGTACTGGGTACCACCCGTGCCCGAAACCTCTTGCACCCCGGTTGCCGTGATGGAACCAGCCGGCCCTGCAAGTGCCACATCCGTGGTCGCGAAACTGGTAGCGGCTATCGCTTCTGAAAAAGTGAGCGTCACACTGGTTGCCTGACCGTTTGTCAGGTTGAATTTACTGCCTGTCACTTTGGCCCCGGTGATGTCAGCGGGGGGAGGCGTGATCACCCAGTCCGCTGAGTAGGCATCACCTGTCTCACCGTTCACCCCGTTGCCGTTTTGGTCCATCGGGTTGCCAGCCAAATCCAGCACTTGGGGTCCCACTTTTAGGGTGTAGTTCCCTGCTGCCGAAAGTGCCGGAAAAGTCACTGTGAAGCGTGTGTTGCCGCTACCGGCAACCGCCAAGACTGAGCTGACAGTCATGGCCCCGCTTGGACCGGAAAGAGATACATCCGCTGTGGTGAAACTGGCCGGATCAATGGCCTCGGAAAAGGTGATAGTGGCACCGTTGGCTAAACCACCAGATTGGGTGAAACTGCCAACAGTCACTTTGGCACCAGTTATATCCGGCCCAACAGGGGCCGACCCGCCCAGAAGCTTGTCCACATTCAAGCGTCGGCCACCAGCCACATAGCCGTCTAGCACAGAAACTTTGTCGGCGTTTTGATAGAGGGCGCTAATTACTTGGGTGTAAGTGGCAGTCGGGTTAGCATCCCAATACAGGCTCAGAGCCCCAGCCACATGCGGCGTGGCCATGGAGGTGCCACTGAAAGAACCATATTGGTTGCTCGGAAGAGTGCTCAAGATGCTGACACCTGGGGCGGCAATATCAACGGAAGTCACACCGTAATTGGAAAAATAAGCCAAGTTATCCAGATGGTCGGTTGCTGCCACCGCCACAATATTATTCGAGTTGTAACCAGAAGGGTAACTGGCGGTCACATCGTTATTTTGACCATCATTTCCAGAGGCAGCCACAAAGATGTGCCCTTGGGTAGCGGCATTGGTAATGGCCCTGCCCAGTGTGGCATCGTAGCCACCGCCACCCCAACTGTTGTTCGACAAGCGTGCCCCGTTAGCCACGGCATAGTTCAAACCGTCAATCGCTGCTGAAAGATAGCCACTACCATCCGCGGCCAAAAACTTCACAGGCATGATTTTGGTACGCCAATTCACACCAGCCACACCAATCCCGTTGTTGCCCACCGCGCCAATGGTCCCAGAAACATGGGTACCATGCCCATTGTCATCCATCGGGTTCGCATCATTGTTTGCGAAGTCGTAGCCGCGCACATCATCGATGTAGCCATTGCCATCATCATCTCTTCCGTTGCCTGCAATTTCTCCAGCATTCACCCAGATATTGTCCTTCAGGTCAGGGTGGTTGTAATCCACCCCGGTATCGATCACCGCTACAATAGTTTGGCCTGTGCCTGTCGATTTGTCCCAGGCCTCTGCAGCGTCGATATCAGCATCAAATGCGCCACCGGTTTGGCCGGTATTGTTCATCCCATATAGTTGTGAAAAACTTGGGTCATTTGGAATCATTTTGTTACTGATTTTTGCATCTGGCTGCACCAACTGGACTTTGTTGTTATTCCTGAGTGCGTCGAGGGTTTTCCCAAGGGACTGCCCGCTTAGCTCAGCTTTGTACATCCCAGGAACCAGCGGGTAACTCTTCACCAACTTCAGTCCAGGCGCATAGGCTCCAACCGAATAGTTTGGGGCGGCCCCATCTGGAAGTTGAACAATCAAAGATTTTTGGCTGAAATCGGCAGGGTTTTTTGCCACCAAATCATAATCCAGCACCACTGCCGGCACATCTCTACGCTCTAAGGCCTCAAGAATCAGTTGGTTGAAACCGTTGTTCTTGTCATACCTGTTTCGCATTGCCCAGCTCCCCTAATGTCATTCAATTCAAATGGATGGTGACCCGGTTTAGAAAAAATGAACATAAGGCCAATTTTTCCAATAGTTCCGCATGTCGAAGGGAATATTGGTTATTAATTTTTAAAAAGCAAATTCGAATTAAACTTTTTTGTCGTGTGCTTCGTCTTTGCTTTTTGGAACTCACTGTAGGACATGGTGAGCCGACCGATAATTGTAAACATAGGCAAAATAAATGTTAGAAATTAGCGAAAAAAGCAACCCAAATTCACATTTTCTGATTTTAAATCAATTATGAAAGTGTCTTGAAGATGTAAAAGAATGCGAACTTCGCACTAACCCATTAGACCCAACAGTACCAAACCTCCATTTCGACAGCTGCAAAACCCACCCAACCAAACAACCGCTCCTCGCCAAGCAACTCAATCGCATTTATTTTGTAAAGTTTTCCAAGAAACCCACACAACTAACGCATTTGTCCGTCAAAGAGCAGCTAAGCCAAACCATAGCGGTACCAATAGCAACAACATTGCACCCAATCTTACCACTTTTCGCCAATACCCTTAAAGCGATCAACCGCAGGCAATAGTGCCCATCATTCGGCTTAACGCCGCATCTAGAACTCCAAAGGTACAAATCTTCAAAACCAAGGAGCGGTTGCAGCATGCGATAGGGAATATTCCTTTTCTTGGCTGGCCGTCTTGGCAATAATTTTCGCCCGGCTTGGGTCAAGGTGCTCGCTTTGGTTGAAATTGCAAATATATTCAAAGGTGGCTAAAAAATTTAGGCACCCAAAGGGACCATTATTATTAACCAACATAAAATGAACACTTCTGGAAAGACCAAAAAATAAAAGCCGCAGCCCTATTGGGCTACGGCTTTTATTACCTTTAATAATGGTTGATACTTACTTCACATCCAAGTTCAATTCACCAGAACCAACCTGAACCGTTCGATCAAGACTACCCGTTTTAAATGCTTCAGGCACACTTTTCAAAAGCGATTCAGAGGCCTTTGATGAATCCTTTCCAGTCAAATACCAAGCATACTTACCAGGCGTAGCATTAGTTTTAAAAGTCCCAGCCTTGTCAGTCACGGCATAGGCTTCCGCACCATCACCTGTCGGTTGAAGGACAACTTTTACATCCACTAACGATTTACCGTTCATGGATACTTTTCCTGAGGTTTCCTTTTTCTCGCCCATTTTTGTAGCGTTATCACCACAACCAGGCAAAATCAACCAAACCCCGAAAAACAAAGCTATATAGGTACGCACTAATGAAACTCCTGTCATAAAAAGTTAACCATCACCTTAGTCAAGAGTGACTACTAGTCCATCTTGAGCGCCAACCGTCGCCTTCAAGACTAGTGGTGATATGCTGTCTCTTACAAACCTAACTGAGCCGTCACCCATACAGGCATTAACGCCACCCGTGTGGAATGAGAATATTTCATCATTAGGCCCGCAGTTATTCACAACCCAACGACATTCTGCTGGGCCACCGATAGGATTAGCGTTGTTGTTAATTTTTGCAGTCTTACTGCCCAAAGATTTGTGTGGTCCAGAAACGCCATTTCCGGCTGCATCTGGATCTGCCCATGCGTAAACGCGCCTCGCATTCGTGGCAATACCATCACCCGCCACTGGGTGACCAGGTGCAGGGACGGGTGAATTCCTAGAAGAGCCCGCACCAAAACTGCCAATGGATGGATGAGCACGACCGCAGTCTTCAATCACCAAAAAAGTGTTGGAAGAACCATCGGAACATTGAGCAATAGTCGAACCCTCTGCTGTCAACATGCCAAAAAAGCGACCCCGGTAGGTAGCAGTTCCAGTACCAGACACCCTAGCTAAAGTGCCTTCATCAATGTCGCTCACAACAGCATTCATGTAATCGATAGCACCTAGGCCCTCACCGCCAGAACGACCAACACCAGACACCGGAGTGGTTGGGCAAACAAAAGTTTTAATTTGGGTTTGGGCGGCCACCCAACCGGAGGGGAAGGACGGGTCATCATAATCCAACCCTTTGGAAGCGGGATGCACAAAAGTTTTGTTGTAACTTGCAGGAATCGCACTGCTGTGGTCAAACATCTTATACACATTTTCCTGCTCGATATAGGGCAGGATCTGAGTGCACCAGGAATGCATCATGTACAGCGTGGTATTGGTGCCGGTCGAGTCAATCTGGCCGGGGTGCGGCAGCTTGCCCTGACTCGACTCATGGTTGTGGAATGCCAAGCCAATTTGCTTGATATTGTTGGAGCAGCTCATGCGGTTGGCCGCTTCGCGCACCTTTTGTACTGCAGGAACCAACAGGCCCACCAGCACGGCAATGATGGCGATCACCACCAGCAACTCAATTAGAGTGAAGGCAGAACGCCTTGCACGACTGTAGCTCATCAGCATGAAAAAATACCTCGAACGGACACTGGGAAAGGAATGCCCCAACGGGACGTTTTAATACAAAGCTAACTATGGGGTCGAAATAAGAAGAAAATGTTAAGAATTGATGGTAAAAATAAGAATTTTTTATGAAGAAACCTTTCGATGTATGGCTTGGATACTTCCAAATGAAGACGCCAAGGTCTCCACACTTTCCCTAAGCACTTGTCAGGCTATGGACTTATGAAAAAATTTAAATTACTTGGCCCAATTATCACCCACTGAAAATTGGCCCTAACAAAAAGCACCATCACCAAATTTTGCCCGGTCTATTCACCAAACCTTTGCATCCATTTTTGCCCCAATAATTGATTTATAGTCACATGCGAGTGAACTCGATTCAGCTGACTAATTTAATGCCTGATCCACCTGGCAAGTAGGTCCTACCTTGCAGGATGCGTTGATCTTCCTCGACCTGCATCTAGACAATGAACATCCCCCCAGGTCATGAATTCAAAGACTTTCTTGATATCGCCTGGCCCAGAGAACTTAATTTTGCCACCCGGGCTTAGTTTTAAATCAAGAAACGCATGAACTAAATAAAACGGCTAAAACAATGCTCTAGACCACAGTATCACTGGATATAAACAGAATTTTATAATATATTTTCAACCATTCTGCCAATAATTTTTTATCGCTTTGCATTTTTTCCACTGTTTTTCTTCTCCCCTATACGAGAAAATGATTAAGGCTCGATTTTGTAACAACCGAGCCTAGCCCACCTTCCCGCCTTCGCTCGAATGCGGGTACGCTCCATCGCTTGGGGTGTCTTGCTATGCCTGATTCATCTCCTGCCCCGCAAAACCCACCACCTCCTTTGGACCTTCCAAAGCGATTGCTGCTTGCATTGGAAAAGCCTGAAGGCTTCCACCAATTAATTGGTCCTCGAAACGGCCCGCTGGCCACAGCATCCATTCTTTACAATCAAGACGCCGGTCAAACACGGCATCTAGCCGCTCTGGTTTTTGACAGTGCTTGGATTCAGCAATCAGCCTTGGCTGGCGGCTTGCTCAATACTGTTCTGAAAGCACGCGGGCAGGAAGGTGCCCCACCCGAAACCGGTCCAGTCACCGCCCACCTGACTGACGACACATCCCCTTGGGCAATAGCCGAATTGGCCCAGGGTATCTGGCTGACAGACCAAATTGCCAAAAATGGCCGTGCCCCCATCCCGCAGGCTATTCAAATCATTCGCTTGGCGGCTCAGGCACTAGCGTGGTGGCATAACTCCAAGCAGCTAGCCGGCCCCATCCTGCCTTCCGAAATTTGGGCCCCACTGGATGGCAAATCGGCCCAATTCCCATTTTTCGGCCTTATTGGTTCCTTTTTAACCGAAAACTGGCTCCTTACAGAAGCTTCCAGACCACTGTTGCCTTTTTGCCCACCGGAGGTGCTTGACGGTGGAGCTTGGGATAACTCCGCTGACCTATACGCCTTGGGCTGCTTGTCCTACTGGTTGCTCACTGGCGAGTCGCCTTACTCCGCAATCACACCTGTCGAATTGCGCGAACAACAGCGCACCCGCAAACCCCGTACCCCGCCCGAACTGCGCATGGGAGTCCCCCAGGCACTTTCAGAATTGGTCATGCGGCTGATCTCCACCGAGGCCCACGAGCGCCCCTTGAAGGCCCAGCCTGTTGCCGACAGGCTGGCTGTGCTCAGCTCCAATTCCACAAACCTGGCCCAAACTGGCGATGGCTACGGGGTACGCGCTGATTTGCGCGGGGCTACTCCACCCGCTCGCCCTGCAACAAGCTTGATGGACGAGGAAATCAAACGCCTTAAATCAGATGCTGAAACCAAACCGGATGACCCAGACATCTGGCTCAAGCTGGCCCAAGCCCAACTTAGGTTAGGGCGCCCAGGGGACGCCATTCTTTCCACCGAAAAAGCCCTCAAAATCAACCCGCGCATGGGCGCTGCCGTCCTTTTGCGTGCTGATTGTCTGTTGGCAAAAGGGGATGTCAAAAAGGCCCTGAATGATTTGCAAATAATCGCCAAGGCGCTACCCAACGCCCCACAAGTTTTGCTGCGCTTGGCTAAAGCCCATGCAGCCGACGGAAACCACCCAAAAGCGATTGCCGAGTGCGATTCCGCCCTTAAAGCTGAACCCAAAAACTTGGAAGCACTGACTTTGCGGGCCAAAGCCTATCAAGCCACCAATCAAAATGCCAAGGCTCTCGATGATTTAGATGAAGCCATCCACCTTGCAAAAGCTGCCAAGCCTGCTGTGCTTGCCAAACTTCTCGCCCTGCGCGGTGAGATCAACCTGCACCTCAACCGCCACGAAGAGGCCCAGGCCGATATCGACTCCGCGCTGGCGGCAGACCCGGCAAGCGTATCGGCAAGGCAGGTGCGGGTTCATTACCTACTGGCTGTTGGCAAACCGGTCGAGGCTGAGGCCGATTGCGACCTGCTTGTCAATCAAGCTGGCCGCATGGCATGGCCATGGCTTTTGCGCGCTAAACAGCGGCAAATGGCTGGCGAATACATGCTTGCCTTGGAAGATTTGGATCAAGCATTGTTACTGGAATCCACCCCACACAGCATGGCGCAAACTGCGCTTTTACTGGCGGCGGCCCCTGACAAAAATGTTCGCGATAGCGATCGCGCTCTTGATTTGGGCCGCAAAGCAGCCGAGGACACCGGCTGGGATGACCCGTTTGTTTTGGAGGCTGTGGCCGCTGCCTACGCCGCCTGCGGCCAGACTGAGACGGCCACCGGATGGATTTTTAAGGCCATCACCCAAGCAAAAGGCGAAGACCGTGACCGCCTGCAAGGAACTCTCAAGCTTTACAAGGCGGGCAAACCCTACCGCCTTGGCAAGTAAAAGCCTGGCCCAATCAGCCCCCTGCCCGACGGTATAAAAAAACATCCACCTGCTGGCCCACAAAAAGCGAGGCTGCGTTTGCTGGCAGTTGATAAATCACCTGCAAAACTCGGCTGTCAACCCGTTCAGTTGCCGCACCTCTTAAAGCTGACTTGGGCACCAGATACGGGTCTATTCGCACAAACCGCAGCGGATAGGTTTGCGAATTCTTCCCCCGGGTCCGTGCCTCCCCTTCAAGCGACGGGCTGAACTTGCCCAACTCGTTCTCATCAAAATCGGCCCGCACATGCAGTTTGCGAAGGCCACCTAAAAGCATCAGGGCCATTTCTGGCCGGGCCTGTTCACCCGGTCGCACATTCACCTGTAACACTGTCAACTTCTCTCCATTTTCCGCTGTCTTTTCACCGTGCAAGCGAATGATCGGGGCCCGAATGGTCCGTCTATCCAGCTCCGCTTGGCTTTCAGCAAGGTGAGCCTCTGCGCTCGCCACCTGAGATTGTTGCAGTTGCAAATCATACTTCCAGGCCCCGGCCTTCAACAGTTCCAGCTCCCCCTCGACCGCCTTTTGTTTTGATTGATATGCCAAGTATGTCAGCTCGCGTCTGCGCAATTCCTCCACACCTATGGCGCCACGCGACGCCAGGGCCGTGTTGCGGTCAAGCTGTTCTTTTTGGTCGAGCGCTAAAGCTTTGGCCTCGGCCAACCTTGCCTCGACAGCGGGCAATTCCTCTGGCCTGGGTTGTGCCTTTAGCCTGGCCAGCTTGGCATTCTGCTCATTTAGCAAAGCCTTCTTCAAGCGCACATCCGCCTCAAACTCTTCAGCATTCAGCCTCACCAACACCTTACCAGGGTCCACCACCTCCCCTTGGCGAACATCCACCACACCCGCAACACCTGCCACGGGGGTGCCAACCTGAACTGTCTCGGTTGCCGGTTCAACAATCCCTGAACCGGCCAATTCGACATCTCCCTCGGTCAACGGAAGCTGACCGGGCGGGTTTGTGCGGGGCTCTTCCCCTTCGGATACTTTGGCCACATGAAAGAGCGCGAAGCCAAACATGCAAGCCCCCACAATGGGCGGACCAAAACGAATCAGCCTCATGGTTCACCTTTTCCTATCTCGGCAAATTGCGCTCTGTCTTCCAGCGTGGCAGTCACTCGCCCGTCCGCCATCACCACCATTCGGTCGCCGCTGGAATAAACCCGTGCATCATGGGTCACCACCACCACAGCCCGGTCCGCTGCAATCGCAACATCCCTCAGCAGTTCCATGACCGTCCTGCCGCTAGACGCATCGAGTGCCGCTGTCGGTTCATCGCACAACAGCAACCTTGGCCCATGCACCAGCGACCTGGCAATTGCCACCCGCTGCTGCTGCCCCCCTGAAAGGTTTTTGGGAAGCGAGTCCGTCTTGTCTCCAAGGCCCACCTTGCGCAGCATTTCCGCCGCGATCTCAAAAGCCCTCAGTCTGCGTTCACCATTGATGATCAGTGGCACCGCAGCATTTTCTTTGGCTGTCAAAGAGGGCAACAAGTTATATTGTTGAAAAACAAACCCAATGTTTTTGCCCCGAAAACGAACCTTTTCACCGCCACGCATGACCCCCAGGTTTTCCCCCAGCACATCCACTTCGCCCGCAGTCGGCTCAAGCAAAGCGGCAAGCAGCGAGACCAAAGTGGTTTTTCCGCAACCGCTGGGCCCCACCAAAAGCGTCATGGCACCCAAAGGAATATCGCAGTCAATCCCGTGCAACACCCGCTGGCTCACGCCGGCGGTGATAAAGTCCTTCACCAAACCGCGGCAGCGCGCCGCCAGACCATTCTCAGCCGCCACCACCGTCATCGGAACACCATGGCTGGTTCCAGGAAAAGCACCTTGCGGATACTTAGTAGACTCGAAAGCACCACGATGGCCAAAATCGTTCCTGCAATGCCCAGTAGCAAACCTGGAAACATGCCCAAACCCGTCAGGGCCGGAACACCGGATGTCGCCTCAAAAAAGACCGCTGTCAAACCGATCCCGATACCGTAACCAATGGCCCCAGCAACCAAACCCTGCAACAAAATCATCCCGACAATCCGCCAATTGTCCACCCCCATGGCTTTCAGCGATCCAAACTGACGCAGATTCTCCATGGTGAACAGGTAAAAGGTTTGTCCGGTAATCGCCAAACCCACGATGAATCCAAGCGAAATGGTGATACCAAAATTCACCGGAATCCCGGTTGACTCGAGATAAAATTCTACTGTCTTCCAGGCGAACTCCTTGCGCGTGTAAGCCGCCAGCGGCCTGGGGCCTTGCAAGCTGGCCGCCTCGATTGCCCGGCAGATCGGCCCGAGGTCGAAACCGGGCTTCGCCCTAACCAGCAGGAAATTGACCAGGTTTCGGCTGGGCGGAAAATAGCGAGCCGCCTGCGAATAGCGGGCAAAAAGTATGGGCATGCTGGTGAATGGTTGCGACGCTTCGCATATGCCAACAATCCGCCCACGGCGTTCATTGATCTCGAACTCTTTGCCCAAAACCATCGGCTGACCGGGAAAAAGGAAGCCATAACCAAGGCGGTCCACCAGCACCGCATCCGGCTCGCGCAGCGCCTTCAACTCGCCCAGCACCATTTTGCTGGGTGCACCCAACAAACTGCTGTCATCCAGCCCAAGCAAGGTCACTGTGCGGAAGGCGCCACCATCAGGCAGGCGCGCCCCCAATTGGCCATAGGCCAGTTTTACGGCACTTTCCACCCCTTCCACCGAGCGAACCCGATACAGTTCCTGGTCGGGCAGCATGGGGGCTTCATCAATGAAACGGGTGGCCCGGTCCATCACCCAAATATCCGCGTCATGCACATCCAGAATCTGGCTTGCTGTGCGCTTCATAATGCCAACAAAAATCGCCACCTGCTGGCTCATTAGCAGCGTGGCAAATACCACACCAAACAAAATGCCAAGGTACTTGACCGGGTCGCCCACAAGCATTCTTAAAGCCAGCCAAACCATGGGCTACCACCGCCAAAGAAATGAGTTACCAACAATTAACAATAGAGGTGGCTTCAATAGGAGTCCATGAACCCATGGCAAAGGCTATGTCAAATCAAAACATACCCTTGAATGCTCAAGGCACCCTTTGCCACTGAACGGCATCACCAGTCACATATCCCTTGGTTCCCTCATTCGATATCACCACACTTGCTTTGCAGTCTGGAAAATCCCACTGGCCCAAACTGACAAATGGCCCATCTTTTCCTGGCTTGCGGGTCTGGTCTACCAACACCAAATCCTTTTTTGCCCCATAAAAAACCAACACCGGCACTTCACGGCTACGATTGGCATTTTGGCTAATAGCCAATCGCACCTCATACTTGCCAGGCTGGGGCAAATCAGTTGAGAAAGTTAACCGGCACTTCCCCTTATGCTGATTTCCGTCGTGCCTATAGCCAGCCCCTACAAAACCACCCACTGAAGCACTGGAAACCCAATCCCCTTCTGCCAAAGCGTGCTCGTCATCAACAACAACACCTTGCAGTTTTTTGATATCGATGGCGTCGGCTCGTAAAATCGCCGCTTTTGGCCGCAATGGTTTACGCTCAAATTCGAGGACTTGACCGTCTTTTAATAAGCGCTCGCGTAGTTTGGCATAAGGCACATCCTGAACATTCAGGTTTCCCTCAATGGCCATCACCGCCGCTGTCCCTGCGGATTGGCCCAGCACAAAAAACACAGGCTCCATCCGAATTGAACCAAACGCAATGTGGGTGCTGCCCAAGCAAACCGGCACCAACAGGTTATCTGCCTTGCCTGGTTGCGCCACTAACGACCCGTAGCCTACCGGATAGGGCCCGCCTGGCCCCTCTTGCACATCGCCCTCGTCCTGCACATTTCCCTTGGCATCCACATATCTAGTGCAGTTGTGCGAATCCATGTTGTAGCTTCCCATACCCACCGGATCGGCAATAGGATCAATCGCCCGGCAATGTCGCTCGGTGACCATTCTTACCGCTTCCAACCGCCTGGCTTCCCGCACATAGATTTGCCAAGGCCAGTTGCCGTTGCCGACAAATTCATCCCGCGCCAGCCCCCATTTTGAGACATGATCCCGCACAGTCTGGGGAACACGGGGATGATTTGCTAATGACCACATCAAGCCCTTCTGATACTCCAAATGGTCTTTTATTATTTTAACCCTATCGGCATAGCTAGCTTCCGGGTATTTAAAATTTCCCCCAATATAATCGGTGCTGAAAGCCCCATTGTTATTTGTGTCGGTCTTCCCATTGGGCATGGGTAACGGATGCATTGGTATGCGCAAATCCCCCGCCTCGAAATTGCGAAACAACAATTCATAATCGGCTTCGTTGTATTTTTCAGGCTTGGGCCAAGGGGTTAGATTGTCCACATTCCGTGTCATGCACATGCGAAAACAATAGGCTTGGAGACGGTTGTCCCCTGTGCCATCAGCAGGCAAGGCTTCTTCAATCCCTGATAGCAGACCGCTCAACGGGTCGCCCTTCAAACGATAAGCGCTCACGGGTTTCAAAAACCGGTGGTTGTGCGTGTTGCGGGCCCGTTGAACCCCATTGAGGGTTTCGTTATGCAAGGTGTTGGATTCCCGCCCCAATCGGTAGGGAACGCCTGCCCGCGCTAGCAAGTCCCCCTCGTAACTTGCATCGACAAAAACTTTGCCAGCCAAAACTTTGCCCGAAACCAGTCGCATCGCGCGAATCAATGCGCCTTCCTTCGTTACCGCACGGGGGTCTTCGGCAAGGGCATCCCCCTTCAAGACCTCGACCCCGGTTTCGGCAAGCCAAGCGTCTAACACCCTCTCCGCCACTTTCGGTTCAAAAGTCCACTGGGCATCCTCATTTAGCCCTACCCTCCAGACTGGCGAAGTATCCCGTTTTTCCAAATTCCAAGCTGCCGAATCTTCGTAGTGCTTGCGTAGCCTCCGGTAAAACTCCCGGCTGATACCCCCAATCACACCCTTCTCTCCCGAATCGGTGGCCCCCAACCCGGAAGTGGTTAGCCCACCCACATGACTTGTGGGCTCAACCAGCAAAGCTGTCTTGCCCATGCGCCGCACTTGAATGGCGCAAGCGATTCCACCGGGAGTGGCCCCATAAATCACCACATCAGCCCCGTGGCTATCTATCAACAATCCTAAAACGAGGGCTGTCAACATGTGGGCACCTGCGATGTTGGTTAAACTTAGTCGGTCTGATCTTTCTGGGAATCCATCTGCTCGGCCAACTTGAGTGCTCGCAAAAGCCCACGCGCCTTGTTCAGGGTTTCCTGCCATTCATTCTCTGGCACACTATCAGCTACAACACCAGCGCCCGCCTGGAGGTGGGCAACCCCACCTTGTAAGACCAAGGTTCGCAGAGCGATGCAGGTGTCCATGTTGCCCGAAAAATCCACATACCCCACAGCGCCCCCGTAGGGCCCCCGCCGAACCGGTTCCAGTTCATCTATGATTTGCATTGCCCGAACTTTTGGAGCTCCCGAAAGCGTTCCTGCAGGCAAACAGGCGCGCAATGCGTCCAGTGCGCTCATTCCCGGCCGCAACCTGCCAGTCACCGTGCTGCACAGGTGCATCACATGGCTGTACCGCTCCACCGTAAGCACATCGCGCAACCGCACACTGCCAAACTCACTCACCAGCCCCACATCATTACGGCCCAGGTCAACCAGCATGATGTGCTCGGCCCGCTCCTTGGGATCAGCCAATAGCTCTGCCGCCAGCATCTCGTCTTCCGCCACATCCTTGCCGCGTCGGCGGGTTCCAGCCAGAGGCCGGATCGTCAGTTCCCCATCTTCCAAGCGGGTCATAATTTCGGGCGAACTGCCCACCAAGCTCAATTCTTCCTGGCGCAACAAAAACAAAAACGGACTGGGATTCACAACCCTTAGCGCTCGGTAAATGGTGAATGGTGAGCAGACGGTTTTTGCTTCCAGCCTTTGGCTCAATACCACCTGGAATATATCGCCAGCAAGGATGTATTCCTTGGCTTTTGCCACCGCTTCGTGGAATTTTTCCCGGGTGAAAGTGGATTTATAATCGCCTGTGACTTCGCCCAAAGGAGCCAGGTCGACCACCGGAATGGTCTCACCCGAACGAATCCGCTCCACCAAAGCATCCACCTGCCGGCAGGCCTTTTCATAACTTGCCTGCGGTTCTTCACCTACCCTGGCATGGGCCACCACCAAAACCGTTTTGTTGATTTGGTCAAAAACAACCATCCGGTCATATAGGGCAAACGCCAGGTCTGGTAGGCCCCGATCATCTGTTGGAGCGTTCGGTAGATTTTCCACCCAGCGCACCGTGTCATAACCAGCATGGCCAACTGCTCCGCCCAAAAAGCGGGGCATGCCCGGCAGATGGGGGGCCTTGTATTGAGCAATCAGCTCCTCGAGCGAACGCAATGGGTCAGGTGAGTCAAATTGCTCCTCACGACCATTGCCATGGTGAATTGTGACCCGGTTTCCCTTGGCAACGAATCGGGCAAATGGATCTGCACCCAAAAAGCTGTATCGTCCAGGTTTTTCCCCGCCCACCACGCTCTCAAACAAAAACGACCAGCGGGCATCCCCCAACCGGTGAAAAGCCAATACAGGCGTGAGGCTATCCGAACTAACCTGACGGTAAACCGGCACCAAGCCTATTCCAGGCTGGGCCGACAGTTTTTCAAAGGTTGCAAAATCCGGATAGTACCTGGGCATGGCTCAGCAGTGGCTCCCGAACCCTTGGTTGACGGGCATTTCCCTGGCCTTGCAACAAATTTGGCCTGACAATTGCCCGCTTCAGCTTATCATCCAAGCTAGCGAAAATGGGCTCAGTTTTAAATGCGTGATACCTTTTTCCATGCCTTTTTAGAAACAAAAAGGGACGATCCATTTTGAATCGTCCCCCTTGGCTAAACATCATCTAAAAATTATCAAGACTTTGCTTTTTCCTTCACCGCGTCTTTCGCAGCCTCTTTAGCCTTTTCTTTACCAGCGTCCTTCGCGGCATCTTTGGCCTTTTCCTTGCCAGCGTCCTTCGCGGCATCTTTGGCCTTGGCTTTTGCGTCTTTGGCTGGCGCTTTAGGCATGTCTTTAGGCTCGGGAAGCGGGACAAACTCCACACCAACATTCACATCGCAACCCTTCAAATGCTCTTTCAGCTTGTTGGCAGCTTCCTTTGTCACCTTGGTTTGCCAAAGGTAGAGATTTTTCAACTTCTTCAGTTCAACCAGACTTGCAAGGCCCTTGTCAGTGATCTGGGTATCATAAAGGTTGAGGTATTCAAGATCTTTCATCCCTTTCAGATGCACCAAGCCAGCATCGGTAATCTTGGTTTTTTCAAGATGCAACCGGGTCAAGCCTGTCAGCGGCGCAAGCTGCGCTGAAACCTCGTCGTTCAAGGGTTGCGCGCGCAGGTTTAAGGCTGCAAGTGCCTTGATATCTTTCAGGGGAGCCAAGGTGCCCGCACCAAACTTTTCCACCGGTTGGAGAAAGCTCACCTCCAATCGCGGATCATTTTGTGCCACTTCCAGCACTAAAGCGCCCGAGGCCCTTAAGCTCTCAATTGCCTTCAACTCACCAGGATCCCGCTTGACCTTCTCCTGGCCAAATACAGCAACCCCGCAAATGCCAACTACGAAGAAACTGACAAGGAAAACCCTATACATTTCCATCAACTCCAAAAAAGTTCTTTAGTTAAGCTTGCGAAGCGCAGGAAACAATCGGCTTTCCTTCCGCCTTAGCCTCAAACCATTAATGTTTAGATTAAAAACAGATTTAAATCCGTTATTTGGATCACCTAGACCCGGCTCTTCCACTTGTGGATTAATCGCCGTTCTGTCGTCGGATTAAGCTAATTGCTGACGAACGCGCTCCAGCAATTTCACAGTTGCCTTGATGCCTTCCGATTCAGACAGGCTGCCACCTTCCCATTCCACACTCACCCAGCCCTTGTAGCCAGCCTTGCGCACCAAATTGAGCATTTTCTTGTAATCTGTGTGCTTTTCGTTGCCTTCGGCGTCGAAATCGTGCGATTTGGCGCTGACTCCCTTGGCGAAAGGCATCAATTCCTCCACGCCTTGGTAACGGTCATAGGATTTACCATTACCCAGGTTAAAATTGCCAAAATCTGGCAGAGTGCCACAGCGCGGGTGGTTCACCTTCTTGATCACCGCAGCCAGCCAGGCGCCATTGCTGGATAGACCGCCATGATTCTCCACAATCACATTGATACCCTGACTGTCACCATATTCGGTCAGAGCCGCAAGCCCTTCCGCTGCCCGCTCAAGCTGCTCCTCATAGGTGCCCGAAGATGCCGCATTCACTCGAATTGAATGGCAACCCAAAAACTTGGCAGCATTCACCCACTTGTGGTGGTTTTTTACAGCTTGCTTACGCTTTTCAGGAGTGGAATCTCCTAAATTGCCCTCCCCATCACACATGATCAAAATGTTTTCAACACCCATATCCTTGCTCTGCTTCAGCAACTCGTTACCGGTTGCCTCGTCCTCGGCCTTACCTTTGTAAAACTGGTTCACATATTCCACACCGGAAAGACCAAAATCTTTCTTGGCGATACTTGGAAAATTGATTGGGTCAAGCTTCTTTTCAAAAAACGCCTTATGCAGTGACCACTGGGCCAAACCAATCTTGAACCAAGGCTCTGCTACCAAGGCCGATGCCACGGAAATTTGGGTTGCTGCAACGCCACCCACCATGGCCGCCCCAGCGGTGTGAAGAAACGAACGACGGCTGGCAAACTGGCTAACCATAATCTTCAGGCTCCTAAAAATGCGTGAATACAAGAAATTGGCTTGGATGGATCACCCTGCAAATCGTCCAAGGGTCTTGAAGGCGATGGTAGCAAACTCCCAAGGCCACGCAAGCAACCAAACCGATTGCACGAAAATCTCCAACACTCTTTGCGAAGGCAATGAGGAGGGAAACGAAGATTGTAATTGCCAAAATTCAAATATTTTCCACAAAGTGCTTCATGGAAAAAGGTTATGGCAATTCCTCGATTTCGCAACGACTCGCACTTGAACATTTGTACAGTATAGGTTAAAGCTTTGTTTGTGGCTTCTCTGGAAGATGACCCTCCCAAAATAAGCCTTAACCTCCGCGCCCACCTTTTTGGAGCTATTCGATGAACCCTAGCGCACCTTCAGAAAGCCCCGCAATTATCTCGAATCCACCCCCTTTCCGGCCAGAGCCGCCCCCCATGTCCAAGTGTCCGATCTGTACCCACCAGCTGTCCCCTCGCGGAAAAATGTGGAATTGCGCTCGGTGCTCCTTTGAAATCTGCCTCGGCTGTTCTGAATCTTGGGACACCGATTGACCAGAAATAGCCCACTATTCCCCCAAAGATGGTTGGTATGGGCAAAATTTAACGGCTAACTTGGCAGTCTGGGTAAGGAATTAGTGCCCCCAGAGGCTAAAAAGCCAAAATCCTACCCAACCTCAACGAACAGGGCTTGAAATATTTTAAAGCTAACCTTTTTTCTTGAACCTTTCCGAACCTAGAATCGTATTAGAACTAATGTTCATGGAAAAGTCTGACGGTTAGGAAAGCTTTTTCCGCCCCTTTGAGCGAAAACACCAAAGGGGCCAAGCGAATCAAGGATGAGACGGTTAAGCAATCACGACAGGGAGGTGTGACATGTTGGTACTTAGCAGGAAAGTTGGCGAAAAAATTTTAGTGGGAAACAACATTGTTCTCACTGTTGTTGAAGTGAATGGCAACAGGGTGCGCTTGGGAATTGAAGCCCCACGCGAAATGGCCGTAGTCCGTTCTGAACTGGTAGGTAAAGGGCGCGACCTGGAGGCACAGATGCCCCGGCCACGCACCGCCCTGGACGAGTCCAGCCTCGATAACGAAATTCCCGAAGGCAGCCACTTTGATTTGGTTCTAAACTGACCCAAAATAGGTTTCACCCACACACCCACCAAAGCGAAGTCCCCGGAAGCATGCTTCCGGGGACTTCGCTTTTTTCCAAGGGTCTTCGCATCCCGTGCGTGGACCGCCCGGGAACCCGGGAGGTCCGGAACAGAGTGACGCACCCCATTCCGCCCGGGCGATCCCGCCCGAAACGCCAAAAACCTTGGGGACCCTTCTTCCAAGTCATCCAATAACCACCGGCAATAAACCGGAGCCACCGACACTCTCAAGGCTTCCCCACAATTCCTTGGCAAATGGCATACCTCCATTTGCAAAAATCAAAAGCTGCTGGATTTAAAGGGGTTTCAAACACCGCCCAATTTCCAATTGCCCCAATCCTGTCACTACCTGCCCGGTAATCAGGCATAAAGCAGAAGGCCGTAACAAATCTCATTCAGCCGAGGCCCAGCCATTCCCACTCCCTGCAGTTATCAACCCTTCAGGCCAAGTCCAATATGCTATGTCTTCCCTATCGACGCCAAATTCATGTGCATTTTCAATCACCATTTGCTGCATGGCTGCAAAAGCTTCCAATGCCCCAATCCCACCTTGCCGTAACTTGGGAACCCGCTTAACCACTTGCATCGCCAAGCTATAACGGTCCACCCGGTTCAAAATGGCCAATTCAATGGGCGTGTTGATATTACCCCGCTCTTGGTAACCATGGACATGAATATCCTCATGGTTGGCTCGCCTGTAAGTAAGCCTGTGTATGAAATGTGGAAAACCATGGAAATTAAAAATCACGGGTGTCTCGGCCGGAAAAAGCTCGGCATACTCGCCATCCTCCAAGCCATTGGGATGAAACTCTGGTGAGGAAAGCCGAAACGGATCCACCACATTCACAAACCGCAACCGCAACCCGGGAAAATGGGTTCGCAAAAGGTCCACCGCAGCCAGAGCTTCCCGAGTCGCTGCATCCCCACAACCCACCAAAATCGCCTCGGGTCTTTCTCCACCATCATTGCTGGCAAATTTCCAAACTCCCAACCCACGCTGGCAGTGCTCCGCTGCCTGCTCTGGCCCCAGATATTGCAGTTGGCGCTGCTTGTCGCAAACAATCAGGTTCACTTGGTTGACCGAACGCAGGCAATGATCAGACACGCTCAGCAAGCAGTTGGCATCCGGCGGTAAATAAATACGCACCACCTTGGGTGATTTATTGGCAATAACATCAAGAAATCCAGGGTCTTGGTGGGTGAAACCGTTGTGGTCCTGCCGCCATACTGTCGAGGTGATCAACAGGTTCAACGATGGGATGGCCTTACGCCAAGGAAGCTCAAGAGATTTCGCCAGCCACTTGGCATGTTGGCCCACCATGCTGTCTATCACATGGGCGAAGGCCTCATAGGTGGAAAGCAAACCATGTCGCCCTGTGAGCAAATAACCTTCCAGCCATCCTTCTAGCGTGTGCTCGGAAAGCATCTCCATCACACGCCCGTCAGCCTGCAAATGCCCGCCGTCTTCATCCTCTTCCAGCCTCCCCGCCATCCAGGTTTTGCCCGTCACCTGGTAAATATCCGCTAGTTTGTTCGAAGCGGTTTCATCCGGCCCAAAAACCCTGAATTGCCCTGAATTTCGCGCCATGATATCCCGCAACCAAAGCCCCAGTCGCTCGGTTGAGCGAGCATGAAAGCTACCTGGCTTAACTACTTCCAAAGCCTGCTCGCGCCAGTCCGGCAAGTGCAGTGACTCCCGCGAATTTCCTCCGTTGGCCCTGGGATTGGCCCCCATGCGCCTGCCAGGTTTGGGCAGAAATTCTAATAAATCCTTGGCTGGAAGTCCTTCAACCGTGAACAACTCACTTGGCTTGTAGCTGGCAAGCCAGCCTTCAAGTACTCTCAAATGACCCTCATTATCCACTATTTTCGAAATGGGCACTTGATGCGAGCGCCAGGTGCCCTCTACCTGATGGCCATCCACCACTTGGGGGCCGGTCCACCCCTTGGGGGTCCTCAGGATTATCATGGGCCACCGCGCCCTCTCAACATTCCCGCCCACTCTGGCCTGATTCTGAATTTCGCGAATTTGGACGATGCAATGATCCAGCGTGGCAGCCATGGCCTCGTGCATCGATGCGGGTTCGGCCCCCTCCACCCAAAACGGCTCATGCCCCAACCCGCGAAACATGTTTTCCAATTCATCATGCGGCAACCGGGCAAAGATGCTGGGATTGCTGATCTTGTAACCATTCAAGTGCAAAACAGGAAGGACCGCCCCATCTCTGGCGGGATTTAGAAACTTGTTCGAATGCCACGAGGTTGCCAGAGGCCCGGTTTCCGCTTCTCCGTCCCCCACCACTGCCAACGCGATCAAATCGGGTAGGTCAAAAACCGCCCCGTAAGCGTGCGATAGCACATACCCCAACTCCCCGCCCTCGTGGATACTGCCGGGTAATTCCGGGGTGCAGTGACTCCCCACCCCGCCGGGAAAGGAAAAACGCCTGAAAAGTTCCAGCATCCCCCGGGTTCCATGCCCGCAATCCGGGTGAGCGTTTGCGTAACTGCCCTCCAGCCACACAGGCGCAATCACCCCTGGGGCACCATGGCCCGGACCCGCCAAAAAAATCATATCGAGATCGAATTTACGAATAATCCGGTTGGCATGGGTATAAACAAAAGCCAGCCCGGGGCTAGATCCCCAATGCCCAAGAAGACGCTTCTTGATATCGGCCTGCGCCAAAGGGCGCTCCAACAATGGATTGTCGCGCAGGTAGATCATGCCCGCAGCAAGGTAGTTACAGGCGCGCCAAAATTTGTCGATTAGTCTGAGTTCGTCATCCTCGAGGCGCTGCCCGGCCACTGATGCCCGTGCAGGCCCTGTGGCCCTAAATTCACTGTATTGACGCACCATGACGACGACTCCTAACCGAGAAGAGGGGATCACCCCATTCTACAGTTGGGAATCAGCAGCAGTGCCTACTGAATAAGCGACGCGTTCAAAAGGCTATTAAAGACGGTTGCTGTACTTCTTCACGCGCCGTCCAAAGACCGGCTGGGACTGCTTGGGAGCCTCGGGTGGTTTTTCCCCTACAGGGTCCTTGGGGCGAACCGACTCGAACCCCTCAGTTTCCCGCTTCTCAAGAATCTGATTGATAAACATTTCCACATTGGTCAAGCGCTCACCCTGATCGGGCGAGACAAAAGCGATGGCTATTCCGTTGGCACCAATTCGCCCCGTGCGGCCAATCCGGTGGACATAGGCCTCCGGATCCTCGGGAATGTCATAATTGAATACATGGGAAATATCTTTGACATCGATACCACGGCCCACAACATCTGTGGCCACAAGGTGTTTGATCCGCCCCTGGCGAAACGCCTCCATCACCTTGTCCCGCATGCCCTGTGGCAAGTCGCCATGAATCATCGAGACGCCATGAATGTCCTTGCGCAGCGAACTGTAAAGGTTCTCGGCCCAGCGTTTACGCTCGACGAAAATGATACTTTGTGTCGGCTTCTCATCCTTCAGAATGCGCAGCAAAAGCGACAGTTTCCGGTCTTCCTCAACTGAGGCGTAGCTTTGACGAATTTTTTTGACTGTCGGCTGTTCCGACGCGATCCGAACCTGCTTGGGGTCACGCTGGTACCGCTGAGTCAGCTTCAGAACATCGTCTGGCAGGGTTGCTGAAAGAAGCAGGGTTTGCCGATCCTCTGGGCAACGCCGCAAAATTTTCTCGATATCTGGCCGAAAACCAATGTCCAACATCCGGTCAGCCTCGTCCAAAACCACAAACTGTGGTCCGGACGGAACAAAAGTGCCTCGCATCAGGTGGTCAATCACCCGGCCAGGAGTTCCCACAATGAGGGGAACCTTTCTTCCTAGGGCCCTCACCTGCGGGCCCATGCTTTGGCCGCCGCACACCACAATACTTTCGGGGCCATCTTCTGGCAGAATATTCCGCGCCTCTTCCACAACTTGGGCCGCCAACTCACGGGTTGGCACCAAAATCAGGGCTTGGGCATATTTCGAATCTTTTCCACGGCTCCAAGCATTCAAAAAAGGCAGAAGAAAAGCTGCGGTTTTACCAGTTCCGGTTTGGGCTTGGCCTATCACATCGTAGCCGGCAAGGGCATACGGGATCACGCCAGCCTGAATGGGGGTCGGCTTTGTATAACCAGCCCGAGCCAAGCTGGCTAGCGTTTCCGCCCTCAGACCCAATTCCTCAAACGATTTATCAGACGAATTAGTCGTCTTGGGTTGCGGCTCTCCAGTTTTATCCTGGCTCTCCATGCTTGGATTTATCCCATTATTTTGTTTGTTCGCTCATTGACCAGCCGCATCGGCCAGCCTGATGACTGCGAAAACCCAGTTTAAATGTTGGGGCTAGATCAAGCAGTCACATTCTATCCTAAACCACTCACCAATTCCTGTCCACACAAGTTGCCTCACCTGCAAGCCATCCCACTTAATACCCGATACCCTGTTATTACATTCGCTCCCTTTCACTAAACACTTTCCCTCAGCCCCAATTCAGGAAGTAGCCACCATGCAATTGGAAGACCTGCGTGACGGTGCCGAATTGAGCGTTTTGGTTGTCGGTGCAAATGCACCCGGTTTTTTTGCAGCCGCACAATTGGCAAAATTGGGAATCGCTTCGGTGGTGATCGATTCCGCTTTCCAAGCTTCCGCATTTTCCAAAGCGATGCTCCTCCAGCCAAGGTCATTGGAATTTCTTCACGGACTTGGTTTGGCCACATCCCTGGTCGAGATGGGCAAAAAACTGGACCGACTTACCATTTCCCATGCGGGCAAGAAGTTGGCAACTTTGGGCATGACCACTTTGCCCTCCCTCTACCCCTTTAGCCTCTCCCTCCCGCAAAACGACTTGGAACAGGTCCTCCTCAAATACATCCATCAAATTAACCTTCCAGTTTTCCGTGGGGTTCGGGTTGTTTCTTTAGTTCAATCCCCTGGCACCCCCGGTGTTCAAGTGGCCTTCACGTTACCCGGGGGCAAAGTGGTTCGGGTTAATGCCCGGCAGGTGATCGCTTGCGATTCTTCCAACAGCCAAGTTCGCAAACTGCTTGGAATTCCATTCACCGGAAAGGATTTGCCAATCCGCCTGATCCGCCTCGACACACACTTGGAAGGTTTCGATTTATCCCAACCTGATCCCCACTCTGATGAAGCCAACCAAATCCATATGCATGAAGAAGGCATGCTGACCATATGCCCCTCAATCAACAAAGGTATGTACCGATTGGCAATGGAGCGTTTGCCCAGCCAAATTGAATTGGAAACCAAACCGCCCAAAAATTCTCGCCACACCTTCCCGCTCCCCTCGTTGGAAATCTTGCAGGGCATCCTGCAAAAAAGGTGTGGAAATCCCACCCTTCGCATCATTGGAGATCCGATTGGCGAAGAAATAACCTGCCATTCAAGGCTTGTGCCACACATGCAAAAGGGCCATGTATTTTTGGCAGGTGATGCGGCTCATATCCACACCGCCCTTGGTGGGCTGGGACTCAACGCCGCGCTAGCTGACATCGCCAACCTCGTCTGGAAAATCGCCCTCGTTGAAAAAGGCTTGGCTTGGCCGCGCATACTTGAAAGTTACCAAGACGAAAGGCTACCCATAGTCCAAGACCTGATGAACCGCTGCATCGATTTTGAAAGCTGTAGCCCGAACCTAAAAGGCTTGGCCCATGCACTATGCGATGGTTTGCAGCGGTTCTTGCCCAGCCTCCAAGCCGTGCAGGAACAGGGTTCCAGGCTCATCAGTCGTTTGGCCGTTGAATATCGCCAAAGCCCGTTGGTTCAGGAAAGCCAAGAAACTTTACTGGAGGCCGTTTTTAGCCATGGAATCGGCGGGGTGGGCCTCAAAGCCTGGCGCGCCTTCCGTAGTGGGCTACGAGCTGGCGATAGAGTTCCTGCGCTACCCTGGCCCGCATCAACCCTGCCTCATGGCGCGGCCACAATCATGGACCTCCTGAGCGACGGCCTGCACCACGCCTTTATATTCGCCGGCCCCAATGCTAAAACGGCAACGGTCGAGCGTGCAGCCCAAGTTGCCAAAGCCATTCAGGTTCGCGGTCCGGGTATTGGTCTGGTGACTTGCCATTTGCTTATCGACCCGGCTTCTGGAGAAATTCCCCAAGGAATTTCCGAAGGCCTCCACGTGGTTCACGACACCGATAATCTTCTCGCACATGACTTTGGCTACCAATCAGATGGTATCTGCATCATTCGGCCCGATGGTCACCTGGGATTCCATAGCCAGCCAGCCGAATTCAATACTGTTCAGGAGTGGCTGGCTACAATTTTTACCCGCTAACCCCTATTTAAGGTTTTGTTAACGCTATGCCCAAATCCCAAAATAAAATCATCTGCATAGATTTCTCAAACAGACAAGGAGAAGGGGCGCTAGCTCTGGGGCCTTACCAGCTTCGGCCGCTTATCCTGCGCGAAGAGCAAGGTGCCACCACTGCCTGGCGCGTCCAAATTGAGCCCGGAGCCGTAACACCCGCTAGTTACCACGCC